>Ga0181346_1000033_pt1 | contig 46046 bp, 59 predicted proteins | sample Su13VDMM15DN_FD_130100 | JGI IMG/M metagenome (GOLD analysis project Ga0181346, IMG submission 130100) | Freshwater viral communities from Lake Michigan, USA - Su13.VD.MM15.D.N | ecosystem: Environmental > Aquatic > Freshwater > Lake | place: USA: Michigan | collected 2013-07-15 | reverse complement strand
CGACGACACTTACAACCGCGGCGTGAAAGCCGACGATCTGGCGATCGCTGACGCTGCCCGCGCCCGGCAGAACGAGATCGACACTGCCAAGCGGCAGGCGCAGATGCGCGGCCTGCAGACGCTGAAAACCGCCGTTGCCAACGGCATGGAGCCCGGCCAGGCCATTGCGGCCCTCGGTCCCGGCGGCCTCAAGGCGTTCGGCGACACGTTCGGCGACATGGCGTCCTTCGCCCAGAAGGCCAAGGACCCGCGCTTTCTCGACGCCCAGATCGCCGGCCTGATGGACGATCCGACGAAGCTGAACGATTACGACGCGGCCCCGGGCCTCCCGGGCGTCACGCGCCGCGGCAACAAGTTCTACGACGCTGACGGCAACCCGCTGTCGGCCGCCACTGTCAGAAAGATGCAGCTCGACGCGCAGGGCTCCGCCAAGACGCCGTGGACAATGGTGGCGCCGGGCGTGGCCTACAACCGCTCCACGAACACCTACTCCGAGGACCCCGACATCCTCGACATGGTCCAGACTGGCGCATTCGCCAAGGCGCGCGGCACCGCGGCCGGTAAAGGCGCTGGTGAGAACGACGTCGACTCGCAGCCGTGGACCCCGATGCAGGCGCTCGACGCCAAAGCTGCGATCGGAATCGGCCAGCAGAAGTTCGGCAACTTCACGAACGCCATCGACCTGGCTCTGTCGCAGACCGACTGGACGTCAGCCGGCGTCATCGGCAACCTGAAATCCATCGGCGGCGCGCCAGCCAACCTGGCGTCCACGCTGAACACGATCAAGGCCAACATCGGCCTCGACGAGCTTCTGAAGCTGAAGGCCGCCGGCGGCACGCTGGGTCAGGTCACGACGGCAGAGCACGAGCTGCTGCAGGGCCTCATCGCCGACCTGTCTCAGACACAGGACCCGGACCAGCTCAAGCGGAAGCTGGCCTACATCCGCCAGCAGGCGGAGGGTTCGTGGCAGCGCGTCATGGACATCTACAGGGAGACGGCGTCGATCCGCGGCGGCGGCGGCCAAGGCGGTGGCCAGCCCGGCGGCGGCGCGCCTGACCCCCAAGCCATCGGCACACCAGGCCGCGCGGTGGACCGCCACAAAAAGTACGACTACTGATGAGCGAGTGGGCGCGCTATCAGCGGATGATCGCCAACGCCAAGGCCGCCGGAGACACGGCAGCCGCTGACGAGCTTCGCGCCGAGATGGGCGGCATCATGAAGCAGTCCAAGGAAGCGCCGCCCATTCAGCCGAAGAAAGAAGGCTACGACAAAGAGCGTTACCAACGCATGATGCGCAACGCCTTGTCCGCGGGGGACCAAGCAGCTGCTGTAGACCTCGCAAACGACTGGATGGACGCTGCAGACGCCGCCGGTAAACGGTCGCCGATGCAGTACGAGCCCGACGAGCTGTTCGCCGCCGCCGACAAGGCTGGCAAGGAAGGCGACATGGAGGGTATCATCCTCCTCGGGGCCGCCGCCAAGCGCCGCGGGCTGAAGCCGAAGAACCTGGGCGACAGGGTCGCCGAAGGCGTTGGCGCGGTCGTCAACACGGTCGGGGCCATCCCCGGGGCTGTGGCGTCTGGCGCTGAGAACTTCGGCCGTGGGGCAGCCCGCCTCGCATCCGGCGAAGCGTCCCTGCAGGACCTCGGCGGCGCGATCGCAGACAACGTGGCCACTGCGGCCGAGGCTGTGCCCGGCGCTGACCTCGTGGCCGCCGGCGCCGGCAACATCGTCAACTTCGTCGAAGGCGACGAGAACAACCCGAACCTCGTACAGGAGCGCCGTGACATCGCGGCACAGGCTGCCGAGCGCAACCCCATGGCCGCCGTGGCCGGCGAGCTGGCTGGCGCAGGCGCTGTGGCCAACCGCGTGCTGGCGGTCCCCGGGCTCGCTGTGGCCCCGGCCAACGGCGTCATCGGCAACACCATCCGCACGGCAGCCGCCGGCGCAGCGTCAGAAGGCGCTGTGGGGCTGGCCGACACACTGGACCCTGGCGAGGCGTCCCGCCGTGCGACGGCTGGCGCGGTCGCGGCTCCGCTGGTCGGTGCGGTCGTCAAGAAAACACTGGACGTCGCAGCGCCGTCGGCGCGCGTGCTGACCGGCCGGGCGCTCCCGGCGGGTTTCAAGAAGCTGTCCCAGATCGTCAGAGTTCCCGCGGCCGACCTCGAGCGGACGTTCCGCGAGCTGCGCGCGGTGCGCGGCGGCCAAGCCCCGTCCATTGCGGAAGTGGTGGACACCGCGACCATCCAGCGGTCGCAGGCCGTCATCAACTCCCAGCCCGTCGTGGCCCGTGCGGCCGAGGCGGCTGACACGGCTGCGGAGCTGGCCCGTCCGGCGCGCGGCGCGCAGCAGATCGCCAACGGCCAGCGTACGGCCCCGGCAGCGGCTCCTCGCAACTCCCGAACGCGCAGCTTCACCGAAATGATGAACGCGCACGGGCGGCGGCCGGTGCGGATCAGCAACCCCGCCTACTTCGACCGCCCGGCTGTGCGGGCCGAGCTGCGTACGCTGGTGGACAACACCGACCCGGCTGACCAGGCGATCCTGCAGAACTTCATGGCTGCGTTGGACGACGGCACGGCCTCGACGATCCGCCTGCGGGACCTTGAGGCTGTCCGCAACACCATCTCCGCGGCGATCGACCGCAACCCGAACCTGACCCGCACGCTTGGCCCGGTACGGGACACTCTCGAGCGTATCGGAGCAGGACAGGTCCCCGAGTACGGCGCTCAGCTCGAGACATTCCGCCGGCTGGGCGACGTCGCAGAGGGTATCGAGATCGGCAACAAGGCTGTCTCCGGCAGCACGGCTGACCTGCGTGAGTCCATGCGCAGCACGCCGACGGGAGCCAGCGAGCCGGCCCGCAGGCAGGGTGCGGCGATCGGTATGCGTACGCGCATGGCCGAGGACGTGGGCAACTCCTACGGCTCGTCTGGACGCGCTATGGACGACCTCCAGAGCCCCGGCCTGCGTGAGCGTGTCGCCGAGGTGTCTGGGCAGGCTGAAGCCGACCGGCTGGCAACCGTCGGGCGGCTGGAAGGCCAGGCCGCACGCAATCTGGATGCCATGAACCCGGCGCCGAACCCGCGCGCCACGCGGCCCAACAACGACCTGCAGCTCGTCGGCGACGTTGCCGCGCTGGCCAAGGGCGCTGGTGCGGGCTTCATCGCCAACACGGTTAACTCCCTCGTGCAACGCTTCTCGCGTCTCGGCATGTCCCAGCGCGCGGCAGAGGGTCTCGCCCGCGGCTTGTTCGACCCGGCACAGGCAGAGCGCGCGATCGCGACCCTCCAGCGCATCGGCGCGTGGGAGGAGGCGAAGAACTTCATCGCCCAACAGGCGGCGGCAACCCAGACAGGGATGGAAGGGAATCAGTAGTGGTCGGGGACAATGGCATAGAGTCTGCATCGCAAGTGTCGATGTACGGGGGTACGGTTGCGACCATCACCGTGTGGGGGATGGGGCTTCCTGAGATTGCTGCAGTCGTCACGGCCATCGTGGCACTGCTTGGCGCGGCTGTGAACCTCTGGTATGTCATCAACAAGAACCGGCGGGCAGAGGAGGCTCACCGGGTAGAGATGGAGATACTGCGTGGTGGGAAAGTCCATGCCGACGGCCGTCCTGAAGAGGACAGCTAAGGCCCTACGCAAGCATAACGGACACCGCGCCAAGGTAGCGTCAGAGCTCGGCATACACGACAGAACTCTCCGCGACCGCATCGTTCAGATCAAACGCCGCCTTCCCGACGAGGTCGTGCCTGACTCGCTTGTGCACTCCGGCGCGCAGGGGCTGTCTGCCGACCAGATTGCGGAGACCGTACGAGCCGTCGAGGTGCACGGCTCTCAGAGCGCCGCAGCCCTTGCCCTGGGTATCAACAGGGCTACGGTCCAGAACCGCCTGCGGGAAGCCGTCCGGCGCTCCGACTGGAAGCCTAAAGGCGCGGTCGCTGCGCTCAAGGCCCGCAAGATGCCTCTGCCGAAGGGCGAGGAAATTGCACGCTACATCGTCACCTGTGCTCAATCTGGGACAAAGCTCCATGAACCAACTTGGAACGCCATCCGCGCCCTCGCCGGATATTACGGAGCATCTCTCCTTGTATCCACCTTCTCCTACTCCCACCGACAAGAAGGCAGCGCAAAGCGCGGTTCTGCTAAGGGTGACACCGGCACGGATTGGTATGACCCCAGAATCGAGGAGTTTGCGTGCGACGAGATGGTTGCACTGGCGCCATCCCTCGTCTTCAATGGACACATGAACATCCTGCCCACAGCGGTCGATCCGCTGTCGGGCATGGCGAACTATAACGGCCGGGCAAGCTCCATTTTTCCGCACGCCAAGGTGGCGATGGCGTCCATTCCCACAATGACGGACAGCAACGCGAAGCTGCAGTACACGACCGGCGCCTGCACGCAGCTGAACTACATCCAGAAGAAAGCGGGCCAGAAGGCTGAGTTCGACCACGTCTATGGCGGCATGATCGTCGAGGTGAACTCTGACGGCAACTGGTGGGCTCGCCAGCTCCACGTCGACAGCAAGGGCCGGCTCTACGACCTCGACGTGTGCGTCATGACGGACGGCACGGTGGCTCCGTCCATCGGCGCGACAGCGATCGTCCACGGCGACCTGCATGAGCGCCAGCTCGACCCGCAGATGGTCGGCGCGAAGTGGGGGCCTGGCGGCTTCGTGGAAGTCCTGTGCCCGGACCTGCAGGTGGCGCACGACATCCTCGACTTCGAAAGCAGGAGCCACCACAACCGACGCGACCCGCACAAGATGTTCGCCTTGCACGTCCAGAAACGGGAGGACGTGCTCGACGAGGTGATGGGCGTCTCGCGCCTGCTGACCATAATGACACAGCACTCGCGCGTCATCGTGGCCGATTCGAACCACGACCGGCATCTCGAGCGGTGGTTGAAGGAAGCCGACTGGCGCAGCGACCCGGTGAACGCCGAGTTCTACCTCGACTGCCAGAAGGCTTTCCTTGGCGCGATCCGTGCAGGGTCCTCATTTCATGCGCTGAAGTGGGCCGTCACGACGAATGGCCCGGTGAAAAAGGTGAAGTTCCTTGAGCCAGGTGAAAGCTACGTGGTGTGCCGCGATCGCAGCGGCGGTGTTGAGCTCGGCCTGCACGGCGATCAAGGCCCCGGAGGAGCGCGGGGCTCTATCAGGAACCTGGCAAGAATTGGGCGGAAGCTCGTCATTGGACACTCGCACTCCGCCGGTATCTTCAACGGGGCCTATCAGGTTGGAGTGTCCGCCCGGCTCGACATGGAGTATGCTCGGGGAGCCCCATCCTCATGGACGCATACTGATTGCGTGGTGCACCCGAACGGGAAGCGCCAGATGGTGACTTGGTTCAATGGCCGGTGGAGGGCCTGATGTTGTACACGCATAGAACGCTTAGCAGCAAGATCGAGACGCTCAACGGGCATTTCGCCGACCCGCTGAACATGGACCCCGACGACCTCAGAATCGGCGACATCGCCCACGCGCTGGCGCACACCTGCAGGTTCAGCGGCTACACGTCGCGGCACTACAGCGTCGCCGAACACAGCGTGTATGTGGCGCGAATTGTGGCGACGCGGCTGGCTACTGAGACGCTGTACCCGGCGTGGGCGGAGCGCGAGATAATTCGCCAAGCTCTCCTGCACGACGCCACCGAGGCTTATCTGATCGACATGCCGTCGCCGATCAAGCGGGCGTTCCCCGAGTACCGCGCCGCTGAGAAGCGGCTGTGGGAAGTGATCGCCAAGAAGTTCGACGTGCCTGTCGAAATGCACCCGTTCGTGAAGGACGCCGATGGACGTATCTGCACGACGGAGAAGCTGGCACTGCTCGGGCCAGTGACGACCGAGGAGGAGTGGGGTCAGTTTATGCGTGACTTCCCGCCCTACACCGGTGCCGAGGACATCATCGACCGCTACGCTGTGCAGCCCGCCCAGGCCCGGCGGCGGTTCCTCGACATGTTCGACCAAGTTAAACCGTGAGCCTTTTCGCACCTATCCGCTGGATCGGCCTCGCCGAGGCGAAGCGGATGTATCCAACCGTAGGAGAAGTTATGAACCCCCGTCTCATTGGATTCACCGGCCTGGCCGGATCCGGCAAGGACACTGCCGGCCAAGTGTTCGTCGACCACGCGTGGCAGAAGTTCAGCTTCGCCGAGCCGCTGAAGGCCATGCTGCGCACGCTGCTCGAGTTCCGGCTCGACGGGTCCAAGGGCACCTACCCGGCCCAGTACACCGACGGCGACCGCAAGGAGCACGTCACCGACCTGCTCATGGGCAAGACGGCGCGGCACGCCATGCAGACGCTGGGGACGGAGTGGGGCCGCGACCTGATCCACCCCGACCTGTGGATCGACACGTTCAAGCGGCGCGCGTCGCGGGCCATGCGCGACGGCACGGGGATCGTCGTGACGGACGTGCGGTTCCCGAACGAGGTGGAAGCGATCAAGTCGCTGGGCGGCAAGGTGTTCCGCGTGGTGCGTGATCCGGGGCCTGTCGTATCTGGGATGCACTCGTCTGAGGCTCTCGTGACCATGCTTTCCGTCGACGCGGAAATCTTCAACGACTTCCCGACCGCCCGGGACTTCCAGGTCCACATCGAGAAACGGTTTTTCTGATGCGCGTGATCGTGACAGACACGGCGCTCAAGATCGACACTTCCGGGTGCCGGTCTCCAAGCCGCGCGATACGTAGACTCAAGAAAGGCATCCGCGGACGCGTCAAGCTGAAGCCACTAGCACTGCGCCTCGGCGACACCCTCTTTGTCCACCCAGCTTTGAAATCTGCGTTGGAGCAGCAGGCCGACGGCTGGCAAGCGAGGGTAGAGGGGCGCCCGTGGTAGCTCTCAGGTCTCGTTACGAGGCGGCAAAGCGGTCGGCGCAGCAGGCGTTTGAGGGCTTCCTAGCACTTCAAGACAGACTATGCCCGGCGCCACGTCTTACCGCGCCGGATGTCGCTTATCGTCATGACGTGGACACCGAAACGACGGGCCAGAGCAGCCCCGGATTCGTAGCTTGTTTTGACAAGCCTGGCGTCCTCGGCAGTTAGCCGGGCGTTGTGACGAGCTTCCCCAAACGACAACGTACCGTGGCGCTCCATGTCGGCGGCGTTATCTACGGGGACTTTCCACGTCAGGTGCCTGCCGCTGTAGCACAGTGCGTTGCCGCACTCGTGCGCTGCGTCGTGATGGGCGGGACGCGGCCCGTTCACAAGCTCGCAGACGTGCTCATGAGGCCGAGCGCTTACCCCGTTAAAAACAACCGACGCGCCGTACCCATTGGATCTTCCGTGGGGCCAAAGCAGACAGTCTGAGCCAACGTACAGCCAGCCCTTAACTACGGCGTCTGTGGTTTCTTGGCTGCTGGCTTTTCGTCTGGACACCACACTCTCCTTGCGGCGTTATTGTCGGCTACTTGGGTCTGTGTGCCGACGGTGAACACGTCGCTTCGTGATACAAGAATCAGACGCCACGAGTCGCACACGTCCCGGCGCAACACGACGTCCTCAGTCTCGGTAGTCGGCATCAGGAAGCGGAGTTGTTGACAGCCGGTCATCAGAATAACGGCCACTAGAAGGACGAGCGGCAGCAGCAGTTTCGCGTAGCGCATTGGATGCTTCCTTGACTTCCGACTCTTGAGCCGCGCCCTCGAGCGCGTCGAGTGCTTGCTGTAGCTCGCGGCCTTGCGCCTTGGCCCACCAGGCCAGCAGGGCGAACCCGACCATTATGGAAATTGCGACGATGGCTTCGACCATAAGAAAAGGGCTCCACGGCGAACCGTAGAGCCCAAGTTACTCCGGGGGTGGGAGCTTGTCTACAGGGTACCGGCGAGCGCCCTGATCGCGGCGGCAACCATCGCGCGGTCGCCGCTGATGTTGATGGAGATGTTGCAGAAGTCGCTCGCGCGGGCGCCGATCAGATTCGCCGCGACGTCATAGCCGACTTTCTCGCGCAGGTCGACTTGATCCGTGGTCTGAGTGAGTGCGCCATCCATCTTGACGTCCGTAGCGCCAGCCTTGCGCGTGCGCTTCGGCTTCTCGGCTTCGGGAGCCGGAGCGGCCGGCGGCGCTGCGTAGTTGACGTGGGCCGCGTTGCCGTTCTGGTTCAGCGTCGCCATGGCTTCCTGAACCGCCGGGGAGAAGTGGCGGGCGCCCTCATCCTGGTCGGGCTGCGGCGCATAGGCGGGCTGCGGAGCGTAGGCAGGCTCGGCTTGCGGAGCGGCAGCGCCGCCACCCCAACCGCCTTGGACGCGGCTCTGGACCTCGGCGACCTGTGCGGGCGCAGCGGCCGGCGCAGCGGCAGCGGGCGGTCCCCAGCCTCCCGGGGCGGCCGCAGGAGCCGGCGCAGCGGCAGAGGGTGGCCCCCAGCCCGGAGCGGCGGCAGACGCGGCAGTGTTGGGCGGTCCCCAGCCAGCAGCAGGCGCGGGGGCGTTACCGGCTTGGAAGCCGAGGCGTGTTTCACTCATTGTGGTCTCCTTCTCACTCGGCAGCGCCGATCCTTGTTGTTCCATAGACTGCAAGAGCCGTGCCTGGTCAACAGATTTATAGACCACGGCGTCCAGCTTCGCCTCGTCAATCGTGCCCTTCATCGCTAGGATGTGGTTCACGATCCGCGGGGCCTTGTTACCCTGACGCCAGATGCGCCGGATAAGCTGTTCCCAGAGCTCGAGGTCGAACGTGGCCGAGAACCAGCAGACATGGGCGGCTCCGCCGCGCTGCAGGTTCAGCCCGTGACCGATGCTGGCTGGGTGAACGTAGAGTTCCTTGATCTCGCCAGCGTTCCACGCGCGCTGGATTTCCTCGGCGACCTTGGCGCTGACGCCGCCGGCCAGAACCGCGATACCGTCGCCGCGGCGCATCTTGATACGTTCGATGTCGTGGTGGAACTGGAATGCCACAAGCAGCGGCTGCCCGTTCATCTCCTCGATCAGCTCGTCGAGCGCGTCCAGCTTCGCATCGTCAAAGCCCCAGAACGACTCGCTGCCGGCGGACGTGTAGATCGCGCCGTTCGCCATCTGCTCGAGCGCCGACTGGTGGGCGCCCGTGGAGCCGGCGATGACGGTGAAGGTGTCGCTGAACTTGACGACCTGTTCCTTCTCCATCGTCTTGTAGAACTTGCGGCCCTCTGGCGACATCTCGCACCAGCGGACGTCGTTCACCAGCGGCGGCAGGTCCGTGAACGGCAGGCGGTGCACGAGCCCGGCGATGCGCTGCTCGATACGCTCCCCGCCGCCTTTCTGCAGATCATAGTCGAAGCCGTTGAACGCCTTGCGGAAAAACATGTCGCGGAAAGCCGTCACATGTCTGCCGAGCGCCTGGCCGCCGTCGAGCCAGAGGAACTGGCCGAACAGGTCCATGTAGCCGTTGGGGTTCGGCGTGCCCGTAAGCATCCATTTGATCGGCGTGTGCGCGGTGCATTTGCGCAGCGCCTTCGACCGCTCGGCGCTGTAGTTCTTGATCTTCGTCGACTCGTCGAGGCAGACGACGTCGAACGGGAGGTTGCCGCGGAACTGCTTGGACAACCACACAAGGCCGTCGAAGTTTATGAGGTAGATGTCGGCCTGCTCGCGGAGCAGGTCAGCTTTCTTTGGGCCGTGCAGGAAGTTGATCTTGAGGTGGCGGAACTGCGTCCACTGCAGGGCTTCCTGCCTCCACTGCAGCTGGCACACTCGCAGCGGCGCGACGACAAGCATCCGCAAGCTCGGGCTTGAGCTCTTTAGAGCCAAAAACGCTGCCAAGGTGATTGACGTCTTGCCCGCCCCCGGGTCCGCCCACAAAGCGCAGCGCGTGGAGGTCATTAATGCTGCTCTGGCGCGCTCTTGTCCTGGCGACGGAATCCACTCGACGTGTGAGGGCTTCGCAGGCCGCGTCAGCATTGTCGAACCAGTCCACGTCATATCCCAGGTCCCTCAGAGCGTTGATACGCACCCACTGTAGCGCGGTGGGCTCTTTGCCTTTCCGCTTCATCTCGACGAGCCACGGCCGGCCGCCCCAGATGTAGAACTTCAAGTCCGGCCAGCCGCTGCTAGCGCCGGCCCCCTTGTGGTTGCGCTCCCACTCGACGCCCAGCTTGTCTGCCAGCTTCGTCAGGGGTCTAACCTCGTCGCGCTCCAGCCTCTTTCTCATAACGTCAGCTATCCACTCCGCAGGCAGGTTGTCGTAGAAGCGGAACGTAGAGCCGTCTGGGAAGTCGTACCAGACAGACCACGACCGACCTCCGTTGTATTTCACCCTTCCGCACATGGCCCACCCTTCCGGCTCGACACCGGGCAGTGCTCGCAGAACTTGTTCGGCCGCGGCGGAAACTCCGTCGCCTTCAGCATGGCGTTCGCGCGCTGCGTCCACTTCGACATGAGCGCCGGCGCCTGCTCGATCGTGTACTTCTTGCCGCTGCCGCCAGGCCCGACAACCTCGAGCCCGCTGTCGAGATACCAGAGCCGCGTCGTCACCTCCGGCGAACGGAATTTGATGAACGCCGAGAGGGCGTAGAGGTCCATCTGGTCATCGTTCTTGTCGTCGTACCGCTTGCCCGTCTTGAAGTCGACGATGTCGGCGGTGCGATCCTGGTAGACCTTGCCAGCGTCCCACTCGAGGCGGAGCCACAGGTTCGGGTCCTTGTCGAACCAGCCGCCGCTGCGCAGCTCCCACGACGGCGTGAACGTCATCTTGAGGTCGGTGTAGGGGTTGATGCTGCGCAGCTGCTGCATCATGCCCGCGAACTTCTCGTAGGCGCGCGGCAGCGGCGAGCCGGGGACCTGCAGGAACTCGGCGCCAGCCTCGTGGACAGCGCGGCCTTTCTTCAGTGCGGGGCCAGGCGGGTCAGGCCAGCCGAGCACCTTGATCGCGTACCACTTCTGCGGGCAGTCCTCGAAAAGCGTGACGGCGCTGTGCGACCACGCGGTCGGCCATTTCACAGGCTTGCCGTCGTAACGCTGGCCGGGAGGCGGGAGCTTGAGGAGGGTCATCCGAGGAAGGGCTCCGGTATGTTGCGCTTCCACGCTTCCATCTTGGCGAGATGCTCCGCGAGAACTGCGTTGATGACGCGCTCCTGCTTCGACACCAGCCGCAGCGGCACACGCAGGCGACGGCACCGCGCGAACTCCGCCTCCGCACGGAACCTGGCCCGTTCACGAACTTTCCAGACTTGGTAGCGGGTCATTTCATCGGCCTTTTGATGTTGCGCAACAGACGCCCTCCCAGAAAGTCACACCCACACCTGACCGCCCACGGACCCGGAACATGGTAGCGGAAAAGAAAGATGAGAACAGAGATGTCGCGTCTGAAAGTCCTGAACGTGCTCACGGCGGCGGCACTCCCTTGGTGAACATGTAAAGCAGAAACGACATCTTACGGTCCCACGAGGCTCCTGCAATCCCCGTACCGTCTGAGAACACCGGGCCGCTTGGATAGGTCTCGAGCTTGTCGAGCTGCTCCATGGCCCAGCGGTGGAAGGCTTCGAACTCGGTCACGGCGCGCACTCCATCCAGGCGGTTACGAAGCCCGTCGCTTGCGCAGCGTCGAGGGCGTTTCCGTAGGCGCGGATGAGGCCCACTCTGGCGGGATTCGCATGAGCCAGCGGGAATGTTCCGGGTTCAACTGGTTGCCAGTCTCCATCGGAGTTTCGGAGCCAATCCGCCGCGCCTGCTTGTCCAGGTGCACGTTGCCGCCACCCTTGGTTTCCGTCGTCCGGCCGCCATCTGCGTCGCTCGCCTTGGGCGTCGCCCAGCCCATGAGCCACACCTGCCGGCCCAGCAGGCCGTTGACCGGCGCCGTTCCCGCCGATCCGCCATCCTTGTGATCGCGCGTCGTCGGCGTTGCCAAGCCTTTTAGCACCCCAGTAGAGGCGCTGTCTGATGTGGAAGCCTTCCTCGCCGGTGGCTTGATCCGCAAAGCCCGCAGCGCAGGTATCGACCGCCCCGACGGCATAGCCCGCAGCTTCCATGTCAGCCTGTAGACCCTCGAGCCAACCGAGGCCGTCAGGGCTTGCAACCTGCTCGCCAAGGACAACGTCAGGACGGCAGACGCTGATGAGATGGTATCCCGCCGGCCACAGGTGCCGCTCGTCAGCAGCCCCAAGTCTCTTGCCTGCCGCGCTGAAAGGCTGGCACGGGAAACTACCTGTCCAGACGGGACGTGAATCACACCAACCCCCGGCTCGTAGCGCAAGGGACCAGATGCCGATTCCGGCGCAGAAGTGAACTTGGCTGTAGCCGACAAGGTCATCGGGTCTGACATCCCACAGGTCTCTCTCGTCTACGTCGCCAGGCGCAATGTGGCCCGCGGCGATCAGGTTGCGCAGCCACTGTGCGGCGAACTCGTCATGCTCGTTATAGTACGCGGCTAGGCGCATTTCTCCAACGCTCCCCAGCTCAGACCGCGCTTCCCGTCGCTCAGCATCGGGACAGACAGGCGCTGCTTCTCCATGTTCCGCTTGAGCACCTGCATCTGCTGTGCCTCGATCTCCGGCGGGCAGGAGATGTTGATCTCGTCGTAGACCGTGACCAGAAGGCGCGTGCGCGGATCGCGCTCGGGGTCGTTGTACCAGTCGATGATCGACTCGAGCGTCAGGTCGGCGGCGGAGCCCTGCACCTCGTAGTTGATGCCCTTGTACTCATAGGACATCCACTTGCCGTGTTTCTTCGAATGCCCGGCCGGCTCGCAATAGTAGAGGCGCCCACCCCAGGTGCGGATCGCGTCGCCGCGCTTGAAGATGGCGGTGATGGTGTCGGCGACCAGCTTGCGGCCCGGGAGCGCCTTGTCGTGCTCGACCTTGAGCGCCTTGGCTTCCTGCACTGTTATCTCGAGCGCCTTCGCCAGGGCCGGCGCGCCGCCGCCGTAGATACCTTGGAAGTTCAGCGTCTTGATTTTGGTGCGGTCGTAGGTCTTGCCGGACGCTCGCTCCATGAGAGGGCGGACCCACTCGTCATGAGGGTCCAGGTTCGGGTTTTCGTTGTAGGCGGCGTTGAGCTCTCCGGCTTCGAAGTGAGCAAACACGCGCAGCTCTTGGCCGCTGAAATCACGGTGAAGAAAAACATGGCCAGCATCAGGCAGGACATAGCGGCGGACAAGAGGTAGCGCGGGGAGGTCAAGAAAGTCAGGATGGACATAGCCGTCTTTCTTCGTCTCGAAATCTTTGGCGAGGTTCAGGAAGTTGTGGTTCGACGTCGACGGCCGGCCGGTGCGCGTGCCGCCGGCGTCGCCGCGGGTGATGTTCCAGTTGGTGTGGATCGTGCCGCCGGTTTTCTGGGCCTGCTCGAGCCACGGTATCATGAACGTGTTCAGCGCCGTCACTAGGCGGTTGCGGTAGCCGAGCGCGCTGGCGAGTTCCGGGTCACGGAAGTGGTGGGGTTTGAGGTTGACCTTGCTGACGGACTTCTCGCCGCTCTCGGTCAGGACCCACTGCGTCACGGCGCCCACTGCGTCCAGCGCATTGGCCATGTCGATGTCGGCGTCGAGGTTCAGGTCGGGCGCACGCAGATACTGGCGGATCGCTGCCTCGACCTTGCTCAAGGCGGCGCTGTACTTCTGCACGTCCTGCTTCAGCAGCTCGAGGTCGACGCGCATCCCCAGGCGCTCGTTTTCCATGAAGATGGGCGTGATCTGGCGGAGTCGGTTGTACGCCTCGAGCATCCCGCTCTGGACGATCTTTGGATACAGGTGATCGAACAGGGCCTTCGTGCGCGCCGTGTCGCCGTTGGCGTAGGAGCCGGCCAGCTGGCCATCCACGCGGGCATACCAGCGCCACAGATTCGCGACCTTGCCCTTCGTGATCGTGATCTTCTCAGGGGCGTACTGTTTGCGCAGCTCCTCCACATTCTCGACGACCCAGTCGTTGATGGCGTCGCGCTGCTCTGGCGGCCAGTTGAAAAGGTTCTCCGCAAGGCTCTTGAGGTCGAGGTTCTTGGCGTGTGGATTGGCGAGGAAGGCGAGGTACATCGCGTCATGCACGGCCCACCACGGAAGGGTCGGGAGGCCGAGCCCCTCGTAGCAGACGGACATATCGAATTTTGAGTTGAAGCCCAGAATCTCTACACGGCCGGCGGCGGCCTCGACCCACAGAGATGTCAACAGCGCGCGGACATCCTCGACTAAGCAATTGTTACCAGAGGGGTGGCCAAAGGCGTAATAGCCGTCACACCACGGTCCGCCGGGGATGTGCTGAGCGCCCAAGACTGCCAGACCCACGGGCTTGGGCGGATATGCCGGGCGTTGCTCAATGGGTAGCGTTTCCCAATCCAGAACGACTATGTGCGGCATAGATGCTTCCACGTTTTGTCGCTACGAATCATGCTAACAGTGGCCTGCGACACCCCGTACAACTCAGCAAGAGCTATGCCGCTGCCACGAACTTTCGGCGTCGCCAGTATTTTCGCGGCCTCCGTCTCCGTCAGCACCGCAAGGTGGACAGACTCCCCCTGCGGCTGGGTTCCGTGCAGGAGTTTGTCAGCACAGTTGTCTGCGTGAGATTTCCAAGACAAGTGCTTCCGGTTTACGCAAAGGTCCCGCCCGCAAGAATGTGCGGCGTCCATGTTGGAGAGCGGAGCCGGGCCGTGCGCTTGTTCGCAAACCCAGCGATGCGCCAGGCTGTGCTTGCCGTCGCGCTTAAAGTCGCCATATCCGTGCGAGCCAACTGAGTACGGCCACAGGATGCACTCCTGTGTGTCCGTCAACAGAAGCCCGTCAACGAATGCTCTGACCTCTCCCCTCTTCGCCACGTCAGTCCTTCATTTCCAGCGCGATCCGGTAGACGTCCATGATCGCCTCCATCTCCTCGCGCTCCTGGCGGTCCATGTTCATCTCGCGGATGACCTTGCGGAGCGCCTTCGTGTCGTAGCCCATCGACTTGGCTTCGGCGTAGACGTCCTTGATCTGGCCGGCGACTTCCTTGCGCTCCTCGTCGAGGGCGTTCACCTTGGCGACGATGTGGCGCAGCTTTTCCTTGGCGGCCTTGGTGAGCGCCGAGGCGTCGGGGCTGGCAACCTGCATACCGGAGTTGTGGCCGAAGCCAGCAGGCTCCGTCTGGTACTGCTCGCCCAGCTCGCGGGCGGCCTCCTCGGTCGTGATGCCTTTGATGGCTGCGTATTCGCGAACGTCCGTCATTTCTTCTCCTTGATCTCCGGCGTCCCGCCGTAGCGGAGCGTGTGTCTGTACCATGCGTGAGAGAACAGGCTGTCGATCTTGCCGCCCATGATCCACAGCCAGATTGCACGGCTCACGATACCGTTCATCGGCGACACCACGAACGGTGCGATCTCGTGGAAGGCGCGGTGTGTGACGTAGGCCAGCCACGCACGACGCTCAGGCTGCGGCTTGCGGGTCTCCGTCTCCTCGCGCTTGATCGCAGCGGCGCCGACCATGGCGTTCTCGAGCATCGCCTTGAGCTGCTCGGTGTGCTGCGGCGACTTGATGAAATCGGCCTTGGGGTCGATGGCGCGGGAGAAGCCACTGATCTCCTCGACCGTGAGGTTCTCGAGTTTGAGCCACTTGTCGTGCTGCGCGATGTCGTTCAGCAGCGACACGGGGTCGTTGATGTTCTCGATCGCCATGGATTCTTGAACGAAGAAACGAAGGGGTAGCATCAGCGGCGCAGCCCCTGAGCCGTCTGCGGCACGAACGCAGGACGCGGCGTCGCCACAGGCTGAGCGTGCGCCGGCGCTGTCGGGGCCTCGTCACGCGGCGGCGAGAAGGGCTCGATCATGCCGGCGTGAGCTGCCTGGTGGCGGTCGCGGATGATCGGGAACAGCGCCGGGTCAACCAGCTCCTGAATGTGGAACTTCACCTCGGTCTGGAACTTCGGATGCGGCGCCAGCTCGATCACGGCGATGACGCCCCACGGTGGCCGCTGCGTCTCCTTGATGCAGTTGTTCGCGAATTTGCGGTAGTTGACCACAGACGTAACCGGAAGGTCCATCTTGTTGAGCTCGGTCGTGGCGAAGTGCTGCGGGTCGGTGAACAGTTTGAGGTCATAGCCGAAGCCTCCGCGCTGCTGCACGAACATGCCGGCCGGGATGAGCGCCAGACGATCGACGTTCTTGCACGCCTTGCCCTGGCCTCGCGAGGCGCTGCCGAACTCGTTCCACTTGCACTTGCTACAGGGTCCGATCTCGCCCGTCGCGGGGTTCAGCGTTTGCGGATAGAACGTATCCATGTGGAGCTGCATCGACTCGACGTGCGGCTTCATCTCCTCGGGCGGGAAGCCGTAGGCGTAGCACTTCGGCGTGCTCTTGGCGCCCTCCACATAGTCGCCCTCGTAGTATTTGTTGAGCGCGACGCTGTCGAGGATGATGGCGCAGAGCATGGTGCCCAGCTGCTGGTCGCCTTGGCTGAACACGCCGCCCTTGATCGACAGCGACTTGCCGGCTGTGGTCACGGGGACCTGCGTGGCAAACTGCTGGGCGTAGGCGGCCCACTCGGCGTCATAGTTGGTGAGGTCTGTGCCGGTCATCTCTTAAACCTTCGTAACTGAGAGTTTCACGTCGTTGGCGCGCTCGGTGCCGGGGATTTGCACGGGTTGCGTCTGCGGGTCGCCATCCCACAGCTCGAGAAGCGGCGCCGTGTTGACCCGTTTTTGCAGGATGTCGAACCGGCCCGTCTGGCGGACCCAGTTGAGAAGCTGCGGCCAGCCGCCTTCGGAGACGCGAATGGTCGGCTTCGTGACAACCTGTGCCTTGTATTGCAGACCAAACACGCCCGCCTGGCCCTTCGGGATGTTGGCGATCATGTGCTGCTCGATGGCTTTCTCATATGCCTCGACGCGCTCGACTTCTTTCTGCATGGCAAGGCGGATGCCTTGGACGCGCTTGAACTCGTCCGGGCACTCGTGCAGGGGCGGCAGGTTAAACTCAGCCATGGGTGTCCTCTCTCAGGGCGCTATGAAGCACGTTGACGCTGGTTTCGCAAGTTCTGTGCCTGCGCGTAGGTCGGAAACCGGGCCATTTCCGTCTCGAATTGGGCCTGCGTGATGCCGTTACGCCAGGTGTCCTGATCGGCGATAATAAGGAACTGGGCAAGCCGGCCGCGCCAACGGAAGCCCTGCGGATTGTCGAGGCATTTCAGGTAGGGGATGCCGTTGTTGCGGAGCTGGCGGCTGATCTCTCCGCTCGGCGTCGTCTCCATTTTCTTGTTACCGTACAGCTGCGCCACGATGGACGGGAACATCAGGGCGAGCTCCTCCGGCGTGTAGAACGGGCGGACCTGTGCCGAGCCGAGAACCTGCGTGATCTCGCGCGCCTTGGCTGCGTCCTGTGCGTTGTTGCCCAGCTCGGCGACGCGTGCCCATGCCAGTGCGCCGTCGATCCACATGGCCACAACGTTGTAGTCGGCACTCTGCATCTCCTCGGCGACCTTCTCGATAGGCTTCAGAGCCTCCATGTAGCTCATGTGCTTCTCGGCCGTCATGGGCGCCATCTTCGGCGGCTGCCAGCCCTTGAGGTCGAGGTTCAGGAGATAATGTATGAGCCGCGCAGCGCCGCCGGCGGCTTCCCATTTTCCGAGGCGATCATAAAACGAATCTTCGCGCTTCCTCGGGCAGTCAACGACAATGTGGCGCCGGTCATCTCGTTCGAAGGCGCCGACGCGGCGGTCGTTGGACGTAAGGATGAACTGGCAATAAGTTGTGATCTGAACCTGGCTGACATGTTTCTTGTTCAGCTCCTGCTTCGATTCGGAAATCAGGTTCTTCAGCTTGTCGCGGGCGCCCTCGACGTGCACGGCCTGTGCCTCGTCGATCACGACCATGAGGCTGTCCTCGATAAAGGGCTGGAAGTCGGCCTTGAGCGCCTTCGAAGGCACGGCGTAATAGTAGGGCGAGAACGCGTTGCCCACGATCCTGGCCCACATGGACTTCCCGCAGCCCTGCGGCCCGATCATGGCGACGGCCAGCGGGATTTTTATGGCCGGGTTCTGCGCCTTGTAGGCCAGCAGGTTCATGACGATCTCCTGCACGCCTTCCTCGCTGCGGGAGAACAGGTAGTCCGTCAGCTCAACGAACTCGTCCACGGCGCCGTCCTCGGTTGTGAACCCGCGCCACTTGTTGAGGAGGATGCCGCGATCGGTGTGCACCTCGTTTGCGGACGTGCCCGGGTCGAACACAGTGCCCGCGTAGCGCCGCGCGCCGGGATGGACCAGCCACAGCGGGGCCAGCTTCACCTTGCTCTCCACAGGCTTGCCTTTGATGGTGCGGACGATCGACGTCTCAAGCGCCGAGAAGCGCGAGCCCATCATGAACGCCGAGCGCGACAGCTTCAGATTCTCGGCGGGGACATACACGCAGTCCTGATCTTCAATGTAGGCAATCTCGGCGTTCAGGGCCATCACGTCCAGCTCAAGGGTCGAGACCCACTCAGCCGACGTAAGGAGCTTCATCAGCACGTCCATGCGGCCGGCGGCGATGTAGTCGTCCATTCCCTGTTTCTTGCCGTCTGGCGTGTGCTCCAGCCTCGCCAGGCGCACATCAGCCCCGCGGCGCTGCAGCTCGGCGCACAGGGCCAGCTCAGCCTGACGCACCTGCGGGTTGTCCACCGCGTCGCTGTCATAGCAGACGATCACCTGCCGGCCGCGCCAGTCGATCAGGGCGAGCTCGGAAATCAGTGTGTTATTCTCGCGCCAGTTATAGACGCCGCCCAGGCCGATGGTCGGGACGCCGTGCAGGCAGGCGCTCAGGGCTTTCTTCTCGCCCTCGGTGAACACGATCGGGATGGCGGGGTTGTCGAGGATCGGCGCCCAGTCGATGACGGGCGCGAAGTATGCGTGCACGCCGCTGTCGCGCGGCTGGCTGTAGCGGACGAGCTTGCCCTCGTCATTGTGCACGTCGGCGAGGTAGCGGACCCGGTTGAACACCCGGCCGTCCCCATAGGTCATGGGCTGGCGTGTGCGGGGGTCCATGTAGGGCAGCACAAGCGCAGGCACCCGGGCGAACCCGATGTAGACCATGCGCGCATTGTCAACGACGCCGATGCCGGCCCGTTGCGCTTCCTCGGGCAGAATTCCCGAGCGTGCGAGGTCTGCCGTCGCGAGGTCGTACACTGGCTAGAACACCTTGCCCGCTGTGAGGGAGGCGGCCTTGCCGGCCGCGTCGGCTTCGGTCTTGTAGACGTATAGGTCCACCCACGAGTCCGGTGTCTCGGGGGCCTGGCGTGACGTGGGCAGCACGACGACTACGTGTGCGTGACCGTTGCGGGTCAGGGCCACTCGCGCGGCAGGAACGCTGTCCTTTGCGCAGTTAGCCTGCAGCGGGTCGGCGTTCGGCGACTGTAGGCGTTGGACATACATAGACGCGCTGGAGGCAAGCGCGCTGAGCGCGTCCAGCCCGTCGAGACGCGCAGCGCCCGGAAGCGGGGTTGCCCAGCCTTTGTTGACGACGCGCGCAGCCGCCCAATAAACTCGGGAACGTCCGTCCATGTCGCCCGTTTTCTCTCCGACCAGCTGCTCGCGCAGCGCAACGGAGATTGACGACGCAGAGCGCAGGCCCAAGGCCGTCGCTTCCTGCTTGATTCTGGACATGAGGTCGGCGGAAAACGGCACGGCGTAGACTCCTCTCTGGCTTTAGTGCGTCGGAAGCGGGGCGGCTGTCAACAGCCCTTGGGGCAACGCAGCTTGCGGAACCCCTCGGCCACCCACCCCGACCCTCGGCAATTCGGACAGTCCGTCGGCGCGTTGGCTAGGAGAACGTCGCGGGCGGCCTTCAGCGCCCTGATACGGTCAGCTGCGTCTGTCAGCTTCTCGCCGAGCTTCATGCTGTCGGGGTGTAGACCCTTCACCTTCGCCGCAAACCTGGCGCGCACCATCTCGGCGGTCGGCGCCGGCAGGGCGTGGCCAAGGTCCAGCAGCTCGGCGGCTTCCTGGCGCGTCATGCCCGGTTAGCCTTCAGAAACTCAACCCACGTAAGCCGCTCCGGGTCGCGCTCCATAGCCACCCACGACCGGCGCAGGCCCTGCAGCGCCTTGGTGGTGAAACCCTTCTGGGCGGCCACCGTATCGCGAAGGGCGACCCACTGCAGGCCAGCCACGGCGCCGGCGCGCGTGCTCATGTTGAAGGCCATGGCCTTGCACTGGTAGCGATACCTCGCCTGGCCCTTGCTGGGGCGCGTGCGGCGGCGTTCCATCGTGCGGGTGTGGCGCCGCTTCTGGGCTTTCTTCGCGGCCATGCGGTCGCGGTACTTGTTCCACACCTTAAAGAATCGGTGCCAGGTCCGGGGGCTTTTTCTCATCTCTGCGCATCCTCTAACGCTTCGTTTACATAGTCATACAGCGCGACGGCCTGTCGCTCAAGATAGCCGCCCACAGCGATCGCCAGGACGCTATACAGCGCCACGCATAGCGCGAAGGCGAGTATCAGCCTCACGGCCGGTTAAACCCGTAACGCTCGGCGATCGCGGCCAGCCACTCGATCGTTTCTGGCTTGGTGGCCTGCTGGATGGCGTCGCGCAGCACTAGCGCGCCAGAGTGGCCCAGCCCGTCGGCCAGCATCCACGCCTGCAGCGCGTCGCCGAGCTCATGCGCCGGCCGCGCCACCTTCATCGCATAGGAGGTATCAGACAGCGGCTGCGCCTCGGCCTTGTGCGGCGTGCTGGCGATCTTTTCGAGAGCGTCGGCGATGCGCAGAATTGCGCTTTGCACGTCAATAGGGACACCCATCACGACCCCCACGGGTGGCGAACGTCTGCGGCCGGCAGGTCGGCCAACCACTGCAGCACGTCCTCGGGGACATCCTCGCGATACCAGGCGGAGCCGTAACCGTTGCCCGTCTCGGGGTGTTTCTTGCCCAGCAGGCCGCGCGGGTGCTCATCAGGGCGCAGCCACCCCATCGTTTTGCGCTCGGGACCTTCGGCGACCTTGCCGCCGCCCGGAAGGTATCGATCGGCGGGGCTGTAGTGGTCCGGCGTCGCCGGCGGCGTCGCTGTCTCGGTGATGCGTTGCGTGCTGTAAGGCCGGTTGACCGCCTCCAGCTGCTCGGGGGTATAGCCGAACGTCTCGCCTTTCTTCAGCGCCTTTTTTGCTGCGTCCTCGGCGTCTGTTTTCTGCTTCATCGCCTCGCGGCTCAGCGTGTACTTGTGAACCCATACCGCCTCCTCGCGCTGGGCAAGCCACCCGTCGCGGCGCATGGCGTGATCTGCCGCGCTCATGTGGTTGAGATGCCAGCGGTCCCAGATACCAAGCAGTTGTGCCAGCTTGTCCTGGTCCCAGCCGTCGGCGTAGCTCTCCACCTTGCCGGCATCGACCGCCTTCTGAAGCGTCTCGTTAATCTGCCCGCAACTGCCTCGCGCGTCTCCGTTGGACGTAGGGCCGACAACACCCGTTATAGACAGCTCGCCGCCCTCGCGCAGCTCGATCGTGCAGAATACCTTGGCGGGTGTCTCATGCCCGACGCGCGACCACTCCATAACGGAGCACGGGCGCACGACTTTTTTAAACGCTTTCATATGTAGACCTCCAAAATTGCGCCATCCAAGGCGCGTTAAACTTGTGCAGACTGGCGAGGCATCACGGGCTAACAATGACAATTGGCGGCCCCGTGTTTTCGTCCTTAATGACTATGCCTCGCCTTTGCTATGTCCCTCACGGGTTCGAGCCCCTGTTATGTCTGCGGCCAGGGTTGGGGCGCCGCCTTAGCTCAATTCACTAAATCCCTGTGCGTGTCGGCGACGTCCATAAACTGGACGGCGGAGCGGGCGAGCGCGTCCCACGCCTCCGCTGTCCCGTCCTCTTGGCACACCGTGGCTTTCTGGTTGCGGCGACACATGTAGCGCAACGCCTCGCCCAGCTCTCGCACAGTCAACCCGCTAGGGCCAACAATGCCGGCCAGAATATCGGCCGCCATTTTGATCTGGTTATCTCGCACGCTCATTTAGCAGTCCTCCACAACGTCCTGACGCGTCTTGAACGCGCGGACCACTGACACCACGACCGGCCGGCAACCCATGGCTTCCAGGTTCTCGGCCTCGGCATAGGTGAAAGCACATTCGGAAAGCGTGGCTTTACCCTGCAGGTCACTGCCGATTGAGTGCAGCTCCCCGTTTTCGTTCACCGCCGCCTTGAAATAAACTGTGCTCGACATATCAGGTCTCTCCCTTGTCATTGTCGGCCGTGCAAGCGGCGTTCCGCTCCTCCTCGGCCGCCCAGTTGAGCGCCGCGCCCAGCTCCTCCGCTGTCAGTTTCCAGCTCGGGACGCCGCCGTGCATGTCCAGGCCATGGTCTATGCCGCGCCGGCGCGCGTCGCTCGCCAACGTCGAGAGATAGTAGCGGCTCACAAACTGTCCCCGCTCGGGGAAATCCGGGTCCGCGTGTCGCGTGTCGTAAAACTCTATCATGGTCCGCGCGCTGTCATGCGTGAGGCTGTCGCGGCGCCCGTATCGCTCGCCCTCGCGGACTAGGCGCACGTTGAAGGCGCCGACTCTGTGCAGTGTCATAGGAAAAACCTCGCGCCGGGTGCATCCTTGCGTATCTCGGCTTTCGCTGCGTCGCGGTCTCTCGCGCGCAAGTATCCCGATCGGTCGCCCTCAATATTCGACCACGCGTAAAGCCTTTGGCCGAGACCCCAATAGGCGCCGCCGCTGTCATAGCCACCGCTATCAAGAGGGACGCGTCGCAAATACAGCTTCTCCCCGTCGACATGCGCTGGCGTACCGTTGCCGCGGCGCCCCATCGGCGCGCCATACTGGCAATTCACTTTCGGAGTCGGATCAAACGTCATCGGCCAGGCCTTCCCATTGGGAGCGTGCCGCCATGGCAAGCTCGTTTAGCACGTCATCCAGTAGCGAGAACCATGCCGCGCTTACCTCGGCCGCAGTGGCCACAGGCGCGCCTTGCGCGTCCTCGAATGCCTCGCCCCATGTCATTGCCAGTCCCTCCCCTTCTCGCCCCATATGCCTTTCCCATCGGGCCAGGTCGGGGTGGAAATGCAGTAGCGGTGACGCCCGTCCAGCTTGCCTGCCTTGGTGACGTAAAACCGGGTATTGGCAAGCCAATCGGAGTCGTCGGCGAATTGCGGCATATAGTTGGGATTGGACCGCGCCCATTGCGGCCGGTGCGTGCGTGTGAACCGGTGCACGAAGCGCGCAAGGGCTTGGCGTTGAACGTCCGGCGCCAAGGCGCTCCCTGATACTGTCTCGCCCACTAGAAAAGCTCCCCTTGGTTTGCAGCGGCCGCGGCTATCGCGGCTTGCTCGTTTTCGTATGCCGTCAATTCCTCAAGATAAGGTAAACCCGCCACGGCTTTGCGCGCGGCATCCGGCGGAAATAATTGGTCACTGTTAGCTCCCCTGTTTCTCTGTCCAATGCGGCTCAGTCCCGCGCGTGCATGGCCCGAACCCGGCGCAATATGTCGACGCCAGATTAAGCAATTCGGAATAACGGCGCCCGGCTTTGGCCCGCGTCTCCACCATTTCGAAATGGTCCACGCTTCCATCGGCGCCGCCGTTCGGTCCGCGATCGGTCCAGAAAACTACGAACATGACTCAGACTCCGGCCGTTGAGTGGGTGACGGTCGACCCGTCCGGCCGCTCGCAAAGCACAACAGAGACCATATGGGACTTCGACTTAGGCGCTTTGAAATACGCCACGGCCGCAAGTTTCGCGGCATACAGTGACTCCGCGTGGGTCTCCCACTCGCGGCCGTTATAGAAGCACTTGAACCCGTGCATGACTCAGACTCCGTTGATAAGGAGCGCTGCAGCGACCACGCCACAGGCGAATCCGATGAGGGCCAGGCCGGCACACTCCCACAGCGCAGGGCCTTTGCGCGTCGGCGCGGCATTGATAACGGCGCCTAGGTCAACGCGTTGGCGCTTGGCTTCCATTGCGCGCGGATCGTATGAGATTGTCACTGATCTAGCTCCCTTGTTATGTAAGATACTATGCGAGAAGTGTTACGCAGGCAATAACGCGGGAAGATAATTCGCCGCTATGTCGCTTTATTTGCGCAGGACGTCTGAAATCAGGCGGTCAACGTTGTTTTGTGAGTACTGCGACATAGCGCCCATTACTGCACTGCGCATGGTTTGCTTGTCTCGCGTGGTCGCTGCGATCTCGGCAAGGGCTAAGCGCATGGCTTGGTCAATCGCGTCGCGCGTGAGTTGGCTTAGTTGGAAACGCATAACAGGCTCCTATTTATCGATTAACAGATATTGCAAGAGTTGGACCCTCAAAAAAACTTGGTGCAGAAGGATGAAACGTAACGGTTATTATTTCTATTGTCTTACATCGCTCTGGACCATGTAACACGAGGCAGTCTAGATTTGTAAGGTGTATTACACACACCTTGCCCACTGTGCCAAAGGGCGCCCCTCACCCCGCAACCCAGCCCGCTCCCACCCCATGCAAGCCATGTTACATAGTCACCTTGCACACCATGTTACACAGGGGCCAAACCCCATGCCAGCTCAGTGTGCCAGGCTGGCACAGGGGCCAAGGGGCCAAGGCCGCATAGCTAACCCCGCGTTAGGGTTAACGCCCGGCTCGGACCCCGGGGGCGGTGGTTCGTGGTTGGGGCGGGAAGGGGGCGGTATCACCCCGACACCGAATTCCTGAGATTTCCCAGACCCTTGCAAGCCATGTTACATCCGTAACTTAGCCAGTAAAATTTTCTGGATTTTTTCGCGCGACTATGCGACCAAGACCCTGAGAGGCGGGTGGACCGAGTGGTTGAGGTCGCCCGACGGCAGTGGGTATCTCTGGAACCTGAAAAGGCGCACACCGGAGACCGCAGGTTCGAATCCTGCCCCGCCTCCAAAATTCCCGCTTGACCCGCCACGCGAGCCATGCGACGAAGCTGCGGTAAGCCCCGGTAGCGTCTCTGGCTCAGCGAGCTAAGCGCCCGGGGCAATGGATTTCGCAGATGCCGTTTTTCAACATCCTCTCGGACAAGATCGACAGCAAGGTCCCGACGCGGGCCAAGCCGCCAAAGCCGCCTGGCGTGAAGGTCGATCCGGTGACGAAGGGTCCGAGCAAGGACCCGAAGATGATGGCCGCGGTTGAGGCTGCGCGGAAACGCAGCGAGCAGTACCTCAAGAAACGCTGAACGCTCTGAGGAGGGCGGAATGATCGTCACGGCGAAAACCGTACCGGACGCGGACCACGTCCTGCGCTACACGACCCACAAGGGCGTCGACGCGTACTCGGCCAGCAAGGATTTCTCGCCGGCTTCGAAGGTCGCCATGCTCACCGAGATCGCCCGCGTGATGGGTGTTCAGGTGTCGATCCAGTTGTTCCACGACCTGTCGAAGGAGCCGTGATGGCCACGTACCGAGAACCTCTCGACGAGTTTGAGTTCGACGGCATGAGGTCTGGCAAGACCACGAAGGTTGAGCCGAAGGCCAAGCCCAAGCGGATGCTGCACGACTATGCGCTGGTGCGCGCCGAGGCTGTGAAGGTGGGCAACATCATCATCCCCGACGGCGCGGCCGAGAAGTCCTGTCTGGGCGAGGTTGTGGCCATCGGGCCAGGCACCCACGTCAACGGTATCTTCGTGAAAACCGAGGTGAAGGCCGGCGACCGCGTGCGGTTCGGCAAGTGGGCGCACAACGAGAACGTTGTGAAAGTGGACATCGGCAAGGGGCTCGAGGAGCTGCTGATGATGCGCGAGAACGACATCCTCTGGATCGAGCAGGGCTGATGTTCACGCTGACCGTGCCGCCACCGGCGCCGAAGCCGAACACGATTCCGGGCTACGTCGTGCAGGCGCAGTACAGCGTCGAGCTCGAGCGACTGGTCCCGTTTGACCCCGAGGACGAGGATTACGACCTGCGGTTCCGCGACTGGTACGCCAACGGCTTTGCCACGCGCCGGCAGGGGGCCGACGAGATTCACCAGGTTCACCTTGTGACAGGGTGGAAAAGCCGCATACTGCCGGGGATTGCCGAGCAGGACGCTGACGGCAAGTTCACACTTTTCACGGTGCATTGATGGAGCCGGAAATGGTCGGGGTCGTTGCGCTTGCCAGCCTCGGGGCGTATGTTCTGGTATGCATCGGAATCGCGCTCATCCTGAGATACCGCGGGCGTCCCTAGTCGAGGACGCCTCGCCGTTCGACGACCCGTTTGACCCAGACGGCGGGTCTGAGGCGCCCGACGACAAGGACATAGGCTATCACCCCGACCATGACGACCGAGACACCGACGAGTACGAGACCTGGGACTACCCGTCCTGCCAGCGCCATGTCGCTAGGGCAGGTGAAGGCCCGGATCACCGTGTGCAAGCGCGTCGCAGATCAGGGCGGCTATCTGCAGGACGCCGCGCACGAGCTCGACATGCTGCCGTCCACGCTGTGGCATTTCCTCAAGCGGCATAAGCAGGAGGCGCTTCGCGCGCGGCTGGCGCAGCCCAACGACATGAAGCGGATGCTGCCGCTGAAAGAGCGGAACCGCCGGCTGTACCTGAGCGACAGGCTGGGGACCAAGATTGCCGCCAAGCGGCTGGGGCTCAGCTACCAGGCCCTCTACATGTGGTTGCGGAACAACAGGCCGAAGTATACACTCGAGCCATGAGCGAGATGATCGTCCCTCCCATGTACGTCCCGGCCGTCGGAAGCGACGGCGCGGTGATGGCGCACGCCGGCAAGTACGCGAAGAACGCTGTGCTGACGGTGTTCAACATGATGGGCGGGGCCAACGGGCTCAAGGAGTGGGCCAAGAAATCCGCACAGAACGAGGCCGATTTCTACACGAAAATCTTCACCAAGACGATCCAGAAGGACGTCGAGATCAACGACCAGCGGTCCATTGAGGACGTGTTGGCGGCGATCGACGGCGACTTCACGGTCGTCGACAACCCGGCGCCGGCGGTGACGCAGGATTTTTCGAGCTTCGACGCCTTTGCTGGCGGAATTGTCGTAGGGTCGCTTGACGAGACCGACGAGGACGGGCAAGGGTGATATGCCGGGCACAGTCGCTGGTCCGCTGTACGGTGTAGGGAGCCCTCGCGCGGTGTCCTCCTCCGCTGCGTTTGAGGGCTCCTGACCGTGGTTTCTCCCGAGCAGATCGCCGTCGCGAAGAAAATGCGTGACGACTTTGATTTCTTCGCGCGCACATGCCTGAAAATCGTCGACAAGGGCGGCCACCTCGTCCCGTTCGTGATGAACACGGCGCAGCAGTATATCAACGCGCGCGCCGAGGACATGCTCAGGCGCAAGGGCTATGTCCGATTCGTGGTCCTGAAAGGCCGTCAGCAGGGCATTTCGACGTGGTCGCAGGCCCGCGCCTACCACAAGACGTCCCTCTGGCAGAACCAGAGCGCGTTCGTGCTGTCGCACCATGGCGACACGTCCGAAAACATCTTCGCCATCACGGAAACCTACCACAAAAACAACCCGGCTGCGCCAAAAACCGGCGCTTCCAACGCCCGCGAGCTGTCGTTCGCGCGGCTCAACAGCTCCTACGAGGTCCAGACGGCCGGGTCGAAGGAAGTCGGCCGCGGCGGTACGCGCCAGTTCTTTCACGGGTCGGAAGTGGCGTTCTGGGAGAACGCGCCTGGCCACTTCAAGGCGTCCGTCAACTCCATCGCCCTACTGCCCGGCACCTGGGTCATCCTCGAGTCGACCGCCAACGGCGTTGACGGCGAGTTTTACCGTCGCTGGCAGAACGCCGAGGCCGGAATCGGCGACTATGAGGGCGTGTTCATCCCGTGGTTCTGGCAGGCGGAGTATCGCCGCCCTGTCGAGGCGGATTTTGTGCTGTCGACGACGTCGCCGGCACAGGGGCTGGACCCCGACAATGACGAGCTGACCGAGGCTGAGTACGCTTCGGCCTATGGCTGCGACCTCGAGCAGATGGCGTGGCGCCGGAACAAGGTTCTCGACGAGGGCCTCGACAGCTTCAAGCAGGAATACCCGGCCACCGCGGCCGAGGCGTTCCAGAGCGCCAACAAGGGGTCGTTCATCCCGGCCAAGCCGGTCATGATGGCCCGGAAACGCAAGGTCGAGACGGCTGGCCCGCTGATTCTCGGCGTTGACCCTGCCGGCCCGGATGGCGACAGGTTCACGATCGCGCACCGAATCGGGTCGAAATGCGTCCAGATCAAGGCGCGTAACGTCGGTTACGTCGAGGCGGTCGAATGGATGCAGGAGGAGATCGACACCTACAAGCCGGCGGCGGTTTTCATCGACAGCGGCGGCCTCGGCGCCCCGCTTATCGCCTTCTTGCGGAACCGAGGACCGAAATACGACGCGGTCGTGCACTCCGTGAACTTCGGCGCGACCAGTCAGGCCAAGATGGCCAACAAGAAACGCGCCGGCCCGGTGAACCGCCGGGCCGAAATGTGGCAGCGGATGAAAAACTGGCTCGAGAACCAGGATGAGCCGCCCCAAATTCCCGACGACGACGCGCTGCAGGCCGACTTGACTGCGGTGAAGGCCAAGCCTGAAACAAACAATAACTTGCTTTTGGCGAGTAAGAGTGATTTGAAAGCCAAGAAAGTCCGATCGCCGGACTTCGCCGACGCCTTGGCGCTGACGTTCGCCTCCACGGTTTACGCGCCGGATGCCGAGCGAAAATCCGAGATGGAACAAGCCCTGCTTGATCGCCCGCCGGAAATCGGCTACGACGGGTTCTCAGGTACTCACTCGACGGGGTGGATGAGTTAGTGTTCGGCGCTACACTCACTATGCAGCAGACGGCCGTGCGCGATAAGCGCCGGGCCTACATGCGCAACTACTACGCGACAAACAAAGAGAAGTTTGTAGGCTACGCCCAAAAAACCTATAGCGAAAACAAAGACAAGCTACTCGCCAGAGCCCGCGAAGTTGGCAAGGCGCAAAGAAACTCGCGAACTGGGTGGCCTGCGCACATCTGCAAGCAGGTCAAGTGGCGCGCCAAGTCTGAGGGTATTGAGTTTCGTTTGTCGAAATACGACATCAAAGTTCCCGACGTGTGCCCCGTCTTGGGCACCCCTTTTGTTTTCGGCGAAAATCACCCTCACGCCCCGTCGATAGACAGGTTTGACCCCGCTAAAGGGTATGTGCCCGGGAACATTAGGGTGGTTTCACGCACCGCCAATATGTTGAAGAACAATTGCACCGACCCAGAGGTTTTCCGGCGCGTAGCGCTGTATGTCGAAGGTAAGCTGTGATGGCCGACGGCTACAACGACTCCAACCCGACCGCTAAGGCCCCCAAATTCAAGCTGCCGAAAGGTTTCGCGACTGAGGAAGAGTTCCTCAGAGATATGCGAAAACACTTCGACCTTGATTGGGCGGCGGATTTTCTCAACATGCAGGCGGGTCTCGAGGACGCCGCGTTTCTTGCCGGGCAGCAGTGGGACACCATTTCGCAGCAGCGCCGAGCCGCTAATCGAAAACCCATCCTCACGTTCAACCGCCTCCCGGCCTTCCTCGCGCTGGTCATCGGCAACCGCCGCCTGAGCGAGACCGCCATCCGCGTGTTGCCCGACAACGGCGGAAAGAAGGCCATCGCCAGGCTGCGCCAGGGCCTCATCCGGTCGATCGAGAAGAACAGCAACGCCGACCGGGCCTACAACGACGCCCTCCAGCAGTGCGTGGCCAGCGGCATCGGGAACTTCCGACTCGTCGCCGACTATGCCAGCTACGACGCGTTTGAGCAGGACCTGCGTATCGAGTCGCTTCCCGACTTCACATCCGTCGTCTGGGACCGCCTTCTGGTGGACCCGACAGGCAAGGACGCGAAGCGGTGCTACGTGCAGGATCGCATCTCGAAAGAGACGTTCTACAAGGACTTCCCATGGGCGCAGCCAGCCGACATCGGCTCCACCATGACCCTCATGACCCAGCTCGTCGCCACCGAGTGGTTCACTCAGGACACCGTCCGGGTCGTCTCCTACTGGCGCATGTGTCATGACATCCGAACCGTGGCGCTGATGCAGAATGGCGACGTCTCTGACGTCACGGACCTGCCCCCAGAGGAGTGGCTGCCGAACGTGGCCATCCACCCGGTGTCGGGCGAGCCGTATGTGCGTGAAGCGAAGCGCCCATATGCTGAGATGTACCTCTGCTCGGCAACCAACATCCTTGCTGGCCCGTACCGTATGTACGCAGACCGCATCCCTGTGTTCCGTGTTCCGGGGTGGGAAATCAACATCGCGGGCTCGAAACAGCGTTTCGGCCTGATTCGGTTCATGAAGGACCCGCAGCGCCTGCTGAACTACTGGCGCTCCATCCAGGCTGAAAAGCTGATGATGGCACCGAAGGCGAAGTACATCGCCACCAAGAAGTCGGTTGCCGGGCTCGAGGACAAGTGGCGCAACGCGCACCTGAGCGACGATCCGCTGCTGCTGTGGAACGACGAAGAAACCGACAAAATGCCTCAAATGGTGCCGCCGATCCAGATGGAGCCGGCGCTCATTCAGGAAAGCCAGCAGCTCAGCCAGGACCTCCGCGACATCAGCGGCCTCCACGAGGCGTCGCTGGGCATGGTCTCCAACGAGGTCAGCGGGAAGGCGATCAACGCTCGCCAGCGCGTCGGCGAGATGGGCGTGGTGCTCTACACCGACAACCTGAACATGGCCATTGAGGAAGCCGGCCGTGTCATGAACATGGTCATTCCGAAGTACTACGACACCCCGCGTACCGTCAAAGTCCTCGGCGAGGAGGGCAAGGAGGACCTTGCCTTCATCAACGACCCCAACAACCCCGACTCCGACATCACCGTCGGCAAGTACTCCGTCACCATCACCACCGGCCCGTCCTACGCCACGAAGCGTGTCGAGGCGGTCGAAACCCTCACGTCGCTGGTCAACTCCGCGCCGGAAGCCATGTCGGTCGGCCTCGACATCATCGTCGACAACATGGACCTGCCGGGCGCCGAGAAGCTGGCCAAGCGCCTCCGCGCCGCCCTGCCGCCGCAGTTCCAAGACGTCGAGGACATGACGCCAGAGGAACAACAGGCGATGCAGGCTTCCCAGCAGGCCGCGCAGGAAGCGCAGGCCATGGAGAAGGCCGCCATGGAGGCCCAGGTCAACGAACAGCTCGCCAAGACGCGGCTGGCCGAGGCCAAGGCCGACGAGGCTATGGCGAAAATGCAACAGTCTGCCGAGAGCGTCGAAAAGACCCTGGCCGAGGTTGCCCTCATGTTTGAGGACATCAAAACCGCCAGGTTCGAACGCGAGAAGATCGCCGCGGAAACCCGCGAGATCGAGGCCCGCACCGAACTCACGCACGCGCAGACCGATCAGGCCGATGCCGAGATCGAGTCGACCCGTATCAACGACGTTGTGACCGTACGCCAGCAGGCGATGGACCACGAGAACGCCGAGAAAGATCGTGAAGTGGCCGCTAAGGCGGCGAAGGAGAAAGCGAAAAATGCCGCCGGAAAACGAAGCCCCGCTAAATAACGACGTCCAGATCGCCCCGTCGGTCGACAACGTCATCGACCCGTCCAAGGTAGTCGAAGGCCCCAAAGTTGAGGGCGCCGACACTTTTGCCGCGTTCGAACAAGCCCAGCGCGACGCCGAGGCCGCCGGGGTGCCGGACCTGTTCGTAAAGCCTGGCGAGCCGGCGAAAGCCGACCCTCCCAAGGTCGACGAGCCTAAAGTTGACGAGCCCAAGGCAGAGGCGCCGAAGAAGTCCGCGCAGGAGCGGATTCGCGAGCTGACGCGCCGCGGCAAGGACGCCGAGCGTGAGCGCGACGCCAAAGACGCCGAGCTGGCAGAGATGCGCGAGCGTCTTGCGGCCCTCGAGACCGGCCGTGCGCCGGCCGCCGAAGCCTCCGACGACGACGCGCCGCCAGACCCGAATGCAAAAAACGCGGACGGTTCCGAAAAATATGCGTTCGGGGAGCTTGACACGCAGTACGTCAAGGACCTAGCTAGGCACGAAGCTCGTCAGATCGTCCGTGAAGAACAACGCACACGGGATGAGCAACGGCAGCAGCAGGCCGCAGCGGCGCAAGCCGAAGAAGCTGAACAAGCGTGGGCCGATCAACTCGAGACGGTCGCAGCTGAGCATCCTGACTTCGTGGAAAAGGTTCTTGACGGCGCAACCGCCGGCTCGTGGCCTTGCAGCCGGGAAGTTGGCGCCCTTATCAGGGATTCCGAGGTCGGCGCGAAAATCGCCTATCACCTCGCGACAAACCTGAGAGAAGCGGTGGCGCTGGACAACATCACGGACCCCCTTGAGCGGGCTCGTGCTTTTGGCCGGCTGGAAGCGACCCTGCAGGCTGCCCCGAAGCCGACCCCCGGAAAAACCGTCAAACTCCCCAGTGCAGACCCGCCGGCTCCGCAAGCGCGAGGCTCCAACGGTCAGTACAGTGGCACGCCTACGAACTTCAAAGACTTCGAAGCCAAGTTCCAGCCTGTGCTGGATTCCCAACGTTAACCGCGCCACCACATACGGGGCGCCGAGCATTATGAAAGGCGCCCCCAAGTGGCCGTTGACAACCAGTTCCTGAACGCGGTGGACTATGCGAACACCATGCTCCTGCTCGTCAAGAACGAGCTGGTCATGGGTCGTCTTGTCTCCAAGACCTTCCTGCCCGACGTCACCGACGAGAACGGGCTGAAAATCTTCGTGAAGCGTCCCCCGCGCTTCATCCAGACGTCCGGCCCGACGTTCCAGCCGCAGAACATCGCGACTGGCCGTACCGAGGTCGAAGTCACGCAGTACAAGAACGTCCACCTCAACATCACCGACCTGCAGTACGTGCAGTCGATGAACCAGCTGATGCTGTCCGAGACCATGAAGTCGGCCGCGTCCACGCTGGCGCAGGGTGTCGACACCTACCTGCAGGGCTTCCTCCAGCGGTTCCCGAGCTGGGTGAACGCGCCTGGCGCGACGGGCACCGACTACGCCCTCGCCACGCCGCAGCAGTTCATTCCGGTCGCCACGCGCCTCGGCAACATGGCCGTCCCGAACTCTGATCGCCAAGCGGTCCTCTCGCTCGAGGACAGCGCCGGCATCCAGGGCTCGTTGATCGACAAGTACATGAGCGGCGTCGCTCAGACCGCCTTGGAGCGGGGCCGCATTCCGATGCTGTCCAACATCAAGGGCTTTGAGACCCAGAACGTCGGCATCGTCACGACCGGCACGCGCACGACTTCCGGCGCTGCCCAGGTCGACGGCGCGACGGAGAACGTCAACTACCGCGACGTCAAGGACACGGCGCGCTTCTCGCAGACGCTGTCGCTGAAGGGTCTCACCAACGGCAACACGATTGCCGCGGGCGAAGTGTTCACGATCGCCGGCGTCTACGCGGTCAACCCGCGCCAGACGTCCGACACCGGCGCCAACATCCGCGTCCTCACCTACCTGCAGCAGTTCACGGTGCTCGACGCCGTGACCGTCACGGGCACGACCGAGGACGTCACCATCTCGCCCCCGATCATCGTCCCGTACACGGACGCGACCGGTGCTGTGACCGAGGTGAAGTGGGAAAACACCGCGTTCGCCACGGCTTCGGCCATTCCGGCGGACAGCGCGAACGTCACCTGGGCCGGCAACGCCTCCAGCACGTTCACGCAGCGCGCGGGCTTCCACAAGACCGCGATCCAGCTGGTTGGCGCTCGCCTGATTACGCCGTTCAACGGCATCAGCGCGTTCGCCAGCGACCCGGAATCGGGCCTCTCCATCCGCTACTGGCGCGGGTCGGACTTCACGAACGCCACCCACGGCCACCGTTGGGACATGATCTACGGCGGTCAGTGCGTCCAGCCCATGCTCGGCACCCGGTTCTCCGGTACTGCCTAAGCCGCCGACACGACTACGCTCCCCAGCTATTGAGGCTGGGGAGCAACTCGTGTATTGAAGTCGCGCAAGGGAGCGCCATGTGACCGTCACGTTTGAATCTGTCGAAGTCACCCCCATCAGTCAGGCGCTGGCGCGCGTCGTCGCGAAGGCCACTTTCAGCGCCCAAGCGGATGTCTCAGACTGGACCCTTTTCGGTATAGGCGATGTGCAGTTCCAGGCCACGGGGCCTGTCGACGCTGCGACGCTGAACCTCCAACGCTCAACGGTCGACCCGTCCGGCACGCCCAACACCACCCAGGTCGCCACGGCGACCGGCAACGCATCCACCGTCGGCGTCACTGCCAGCTACCAGAACGCCGCTCCGGCGTGGTTCCGCCTGGCCAACGCCGCCACCTTCGGTCCTGCCAACTCCGTCACGGAGCGCACGCTCGACTCGCTCGCCGCGGCCATCAACGGCTGGGCGCCCGACTACTGGGGCTTCGCCGCCTCCACGGTCCCGCAGCCTCTCGTCGTCGCCACGACGCCGACCGCAACGACCATGCTGCTCACGGCCGCTACGGCTGGCGCGGCTGGCAACTCCATTGCCACGACTGAGACCCTCACCAACGGCGCCTTCGGCGCGGCAACGCTTGCCGGCGGAGCGGACGCTGTCGCTGCGACGGGTACGCTCACCTTCTCAGGCCAGCCCACCGCTGCCCAGACGGTCACGCTCGGCACCGACGTCTACACCTTCGTCGCCGCCCTCACCGGCGCTGCCGGGGAAGTCCTGATCGGCGCCAGCGCAGAGGCAACCCGCAACAACCTGCTCGACGCCATCCAAGGCGACGGTACGGTCGCCACGGGTGTCCTGACGGCCTCGGCCAACCCGGCTGCCGGCGGCATCGTTCGCATCGGCAACTACTACTACACCATCGTCACCGCTCTGACGTCGGCGGACGCTCCGTTCGAAGTGGTCCGCGGCGCTGCCGCGACCAACACCCTCGACAACCTGATCGCGGCTATCAACTCGGCGGCGGGCGGCGGCACGACCTATGGCTACAACACGCCGAAGAACCCCGACGTCTCGGCTGCGGCCGGAGCCGGCGATACGATCGATCTGTCCTCGCGCTACAGCGGCGTCGAGGCGAACTACATCATCACGACCGAGGACAGCGCATCGCTGTCGTTCGGCGCAGGCACACTCACCGGCGCAACTGGCGCAGGTGTCACGTATGACGCCGACCTCGAGGCTAACGCGCTCGTCACTGCGGTGGCCGTCAGCACCGACGAGATCGACGTCACGGCTGTCACGGCCGGAACGGCCGGTAACGCAATCGCCACGACCGAGACCGCGTCCAACGTGGCTTGGGGCGCTGCGACGCTCACCAGCGGCGCGGAGGCGGTCGCCGCCACCGGCACGCTGACCATGTCCGGCGTGTTCGTAAACAACAACACCGTTACTGTCGGGTCGGTCGTCTACACGATCAAGACGGCGTTGACGCCGGCCGCCGGCGAAGTCATGATCGCTGGAACGCTACTGAATACTGAGATTATCGGCACGAGAGAGGCAAATGTCTAAAGAAAAACCCAAAGGCCCGAAGAAATTCTGGCCGAAATGGTTCTATGGTCCGGGCTATGTTGCGCCGGCCCACGGCGAGGCGGAGCCGACTGAGTTCGCCCGGGTGTTCAACTCGCAGGATGAAGTCCCGGCAGGCTGGGTCGACCACCCGTCGAAACTGAACGTATCCGGCATGGTCACGAAGTCCGTCGACAACAAGTCGGCTGGCTCGGAGCCCAAGGCCGCTGCCCCCAAGAAAGCCACCAAGGCGGAAGCCGCCGAGGAGCAGCGCCTGCAGTATCTCGCCGCGGCCCAAGCCAGGTTTGGCGACGTGGCCGTCCCTGCCAACGCCTCGCTTGCCGAGCTGATCGAGGGTCTCGGCGGCGAAGCTGCGGCTCTCGACGCAGTGAAGGCCCTCAATGGCAACGGTCGGTGATCTTGTCCGCGCGGCTTACCGCCAGGAAAACCTTGTAGCAGTCGGCCAGCCGCTCAGTACAGCGCAGCTGGCCGAAGGCGTTTCGAGGTTCAACTCCATCTGGCAAGGGCTGTTCGGCCGCAAATTCGGCGAGAAGCTGCTGCTGTGGCCTGTCCCGCCGAACCCGACGGTCAACGAGGCGCGCGACTGGCCTCTGCTGCCGCGCAACGCCAACATCCCTAACGGGGCCTGGCCGTACCCGCAGCAGAACTCCATGCTGCAGGTTGCGGTTGACGGAGCCACGACGATCTACCTCAAACAGCTGCCGTCTGACGGCGCCCGCATGGGTCTCGTCAACATCGGCACGTCGTTTGCCACGAACCCGCTGACGATCGACGGCAACGGCTTCCTGATCGACGGCGCGACATCCCTCACGCTCAGCGCGGCCCTGACCGGCCCGCTGTTCTGGTTCTTTCGCCAGGACCTAGGCGACTGGCGCCGCGTCACAACGCTCACCGACGCCAGCGAGAGCCCCCTGCCGTCCGACTTCGACGACTTCTGGCGCTGCGCGGTCGCGATGGCGCTATGCCCCATGTACGGCAAGAACCCGCAGGCGATGACCGTCCAGACGTTCAAGGACGGCATGGCCTATGGCGTTGGCCGCTACGCGCAGGAGATGCCGGCCGCCACCGACCCGGAAAACCTGTGGTCGATGCCGTTCCAGAGCTTCGCACTTCCCGGCTGGGGGGTTCAGTATTGACCGGCGTTCCGCTCGGGCTTGGCGCATATGACCGCCGGTACGGCAAGACGCCGCCGGTGCGTCTCGTCAACCGTTTCTTCGAATCTGACCCCACCAACCGCGTCAATGGCGTCTCGCTGTTCTCGAGGCCGGGCACGACGTACCTTGCGCCGTCCGGCGCAAACGGCCCGGTGCGCGGCAACTTCAACCTGATCGGGGCGTTCGACGACGCCCTGTTCACTGTGTCCGCCAACAAGCTGCAGCGCCTCGACACCGACGGCACACGCACCCCGATCGACGGTGTCGTGCTTGGCGATGGCGTTGTGAGTATGGACGCGACGGAAACCACACTCTGGGTAGCCGACGGCGCCAGCCTCCAGTTCTACCAGGAGGGTGGAAGCCGCGCGACGGGCACGCTGACGTCCACCGGGACCAACGTGGCCAACAACGACACGGTGACGATCAACGGTGTCGTCTACACCTTCAAGACGTCCCTTACGCCGGTCGCCAACGAAGTCCTTATCGGCACGTCGGCCAACGACTCGCTGGTGAACCTGTACTACGCGATCGACCGTGTCGACGAGTTCGCCGGTATCAAGTTCGCATCGGCCACTGTGGTCAACCCGTACGTCTACAGCAGCCTTCCTGCGGCGCTGACGCTGGTGGTGCGCGCCAAGGTGGGCGGCACGGCAGGCAACGCCTACACCACCACCGAGACGTCTGGGCAGCTGTCGTGGGGCGGCGCGACGCTGTCCGGCGGGGCTCTCAACGCCCTGTCCGGCGTACCCACCCCTGACGACGTCGGTATCGTATCTGTCTGCGTGTTCGGCGGCTACACCTTCTGCGCGGCTTCCCAGAGCGAGATCATCTATTGGATCGAGCCGGGAGCCATCACGATCGACCCGATTAACCGGATCGCGGCCGAGGACACCCCCGATCAGATCATCTCCCTGCTGCTGGACGGCGACCAGATGCTCGCGCTCGGGGCCGACAGCACGCAGTATTTCTACCTCGACGGGAGTGAGAACGTTGTCGCCCCCATCCGCGGCCGCAGCGTTCAGATTGGCAGCATCGCTGGCACCGCCACCCGAACGCCTTCTGGTTCCCCGGTTATTGTCGGGAGCGACGGCGTCGTGTACATCATGTCTGGAACCCCGCAGCGCATCTCGAATAACGGTATCGAGGAGCTGATCCGGCGAGCACGCGAGATTGAAAGGCTGAACCCATGACGGGACTCGTCGCAGACAACTTCGAAACGTACGGCGACGACATCGACCTGGCGCTCGAGGGCCTGTGGGCCGCGCGCGGCTCTGGCGCGTCGCTCGAGACTCCCAGCTTCGACACCGAGGGCCGGTACTGGCTGCTGTGCGGTGACGCCAACGGCTACATCCGCCGCGCCACGGGCTCTGCCCTCACGGCTGTCGGTCTGTGGGCACGCTTCTACATCCCGAACCTGCCGTCGGCGGCGAACCGCTGCTACGTCGGCTCGTTCCACGACGGCTCGAATGCCGCTGTTGTGCAGCTTCGCGTCCAGCCTGACGGCACGCTGCTCGTCGTCAACTCCGCTGGCACGACCGTTGCATCGTCATCCGCCCCCGTTATCTCGGCGGGTACGCTCCACAAGATTCAGGCCCAGTTCGGGTTCCACGCGACGACCGGCACCGCCGAAGTGCGCGTCGACGACACCGTGGTCATCAACGCCACGAACCTCGTCTTGGCCGGCACGGGGAACCTCGTGGTCCTCGGCGTGGGCACCGACGGCGGCAGCCGCGCACCGACCTACTTCAAGGACGTCGCCGTCTACTCCCTCACGGGCACCTACAACGACGACTGGCCGGCGATCACCGGCGTCGGCACGGTCTACCCTGACGCCGACACGGTCGACGATGGTATGACGCCGCGCCCGCGCCAGATCATCGACGCAGGCGTCCTTATCGTCCCTGGCGACGGCTCCGTGCTGGATTGCGGGGCCTCGAGCACCTACAACCTCGGCACCGCCGACTTCACGGTGGAGTGCTTCTACCGCCCTGTCGAGGACGTCACCGGCTCCAACTTCGGCACCATCCTCGGCAAGTGGTCGGCGAGTACGTCGAACCGCAGCTATCGCCTGGTCCAGAACGGCCCGTCGCTGAACGACGGCACGCTCGAGTGGCAGATCACCACGGACGGCACACTGGCGACGCTTCAGACCATCCTGAGCATCACATACCCGTTCGAAGTCGGCCACACCTACGCGATCGCGGTCGAGCGCGAGAGCGACCTGACGCGCATCTACATCAACGGTACGCAGGTCGGCCTCGACGCTGCGGACGCCTACACGTACTTCAACGCCAGCACGAACGCGAAGTTCACTGTCGGCGGCGAGATGTCCGGTGTCGCCACGACGGTTCTCGCGAACTCCTCGGTCAACGCCATCATCGACGAAGTGAGGATCACGCCCGGTGTCGCACGCTACAGCGCCAACTACACGCCCACGACCGTCCCGTATCCTCGCTCCGCTCCGAGCGATCCCAATTTCGCTTCTGTTGTTCTGCTGGCGGGGTTCGACGAGAGCGTCGAGGACGAGTCGTCAGTTGGCCAAACCCTCACAGTACGAGGCTCTGCTGCGCGTCTCGTCCCCGCTGATGGGGATGCAGCGTACCAGACCATCGACCCCACAGCCCCACTCGACGATCGTTATCTTGAAGCCGCCCTCGTTTCAGCCACCGGCGTTCTGACGCTGACGGCGGTTCCCGGCAACACGCAGACCGTGACGCTGGGCGCCAAGACCTATACGTTCAACACCGTTCTCGGTGGAGCGAACTCCATCCTGATCGGGGCAGATGAGGAGGCGTGCATTGCGAACCTTGTGGCGGCCATCAATGGCGACGCTGGTGAGGGAACTCTGTACGGCACTGGTACGACTCCCAACGCCTCCGCCACGGCCGAAGCTGCACCCACTGACGTACAGCTCACCGCCACCGCAATCACGCCAGGCACCGCCGGGAACTCTATCGCCTCCACCGAAACCGTCACGGGCGGGGCATGGTCGGCAGCCACGCTCGCGGGCGGCGCCGAAATCCCCGCCGCGTCACGGTTCGGCCTACAGACGCTCCCCGCCACCGTAACAGGCATTCGCTGGATCGAGATGCGCAACCGCTCCTTCACGAGCGGCGGCGCAGGCTCGCTGCAGGCCACGTTCCAGGTGAACGGCGCGGACGCCGCTGGCGCCGACAACGCTCTCACGACCACGCCGACCTACTACTTCGACGTGATCGAGGAGGACCCGAACACAGCCGGCGCGCTGACCCCGACGTCCATCAACACTGGAAGCGTGCAGCTCGAGCGCACGGCCTAGGAGTAAGCCGTGACCAACTACTCACGGACCCCGCAGGCTCCGATACTCGTCGTCCTAGAGGACGGCGCTGTGTCGAGCGCGTCCAGCACGTCGCAGGCGGCACTGCTCGTCGTTCTCGACGAGACGATCGACGCGCGCATAACGCAGACGCCACAGGCGTACCTGCTGGCTGTGCTGGAGGACACGGGCGTCACGCGCACGTCGCAGGCTCCGTTCCTCTACGTCTACAACGAGGGCGCTCGCGAGGATAACACGCTGAATGCGTGGTCGTTCGTGCTTGACGGCAACACATTCTACGTTTTGCATCTCGGCTCGCTGGGAACCTACGTGTGCAACATCACGCAAGGCAACCAGTGGTCGAAGTGGGAGACGCAGGGGATGGAGCCGTGGAACGCCATCCTCGGCTGCATGTGGGAGAACCGCATCATCGCCGGCGACAACCAGAACCCGATCCTGTGGGTTATCAACCCGGAAGCCGAGAACGACGAGGACGACGGCAAGGCCATCGTTCGCACTGCGACGGTGAACATCCCCGCGCGCGGCCGCAAGACGGTCTCCGTCGGCATGTTCAGCATCAACGCAGCCGCTGGCTACCCGTCTGTGGACGGCGCTGAGCTGCGGCTGCGCTTCAGCGACGACAACGGCGTGACGTGGTTTGAGCTCGACCCCGTCACGTTCGAAGCTGGCGCGTTTGACCAGAACCTTCAGTTCGGCTCCCTCGGCACCTTCGGCCAGCCCGGCCGCATTATCGAGGTGACGGACGAGGGCGGCTCCATGCGCCTGTCTGACATCGACGGAGAGTTCTCCGGCGGCGATCCGTGGGGTGAGTGATGGTAACTCCCCCGCGCGCATATCAGGTTGACCGGCTCGGCGATCGCGACAAGATCATCAACGAGAACGGCACGGCCACGACCCACTTCATTCAGCAGTGGAACCTGATGCAGGCGCTTGTCCGCCAGGTCGCCACGCTGTCCGGCATCGACATCGCCACGTTGGCTCCGATCCTCGGCGGTGGCCCGCTGACGGCGCTGGAGCCTATCAGCCACGACGTTAGCGGCGTCACGCCGGGCACCTACGGCGACGCCACCAACGTCCCACAGATCACGATTGACGAGTTCGGCCACATCACTCTGGCCGCGGACGTTCCTATATCGGGAGGCAGTGGAGGACCGTTTGCCGGGGCCACCGCCAGCGGCGCGGGGAACGCGTCTGTTACGGCCTTCGCCACAAAAGGTACAGTATTCACCCCGTCCGTCGACATGACTGTCGACTATCTGTGGGGCTATGTTGACGCAGCGTCGGCGGGTCAGGCGCACCGCGCGGAGATCGCCCCTGTAAACACCGCAGCAGCCGGCGTCATTGCTGCTGCGCCGGCCGTGTCGTCGAATGTCTCGTCTCTGACGACAAATATGGAGCGGATGCGGTTTAACTTTGCCACGCCCGTCCAGCTAACGGCAGGTACGCCGTATTTGTTGGCCGTCGTCTTGACGACGGGAACAGGAACGACCGCGCTGCGTCTACAAGACATCGCGCAAGCGGGCAACACCCAATGGGACTTGAACTGCCCCGGAGAGTTCTCGTGGAACTCCCACGACTACAACACCATAGGACTCAGCAATGGGCAGTCGCCCAGCGCCAGCTCGGCCACCGTCAAGCATGGCGTCGCCCTTGAGGGCACCCTGTAGCTGTGGTACGCAGTTTGTAGCATGAAAGGCTGCCCGCAATGAAAGTGGTCTCACACCCCAACCAGCTCCCCGTCGACGGCTCTGTTCTGGTTGCGGTTATCCGCCCCACGTACGGCCTTGTGTATACAGGTATAGGAGGGCCAGACTACACTCTGAAAGCCTGCTTGGCCGTGTTCACCGGCGACGAGGTTGAACCCATCGGTGTTGCTATCAGCAACGAGGCACACGACGACTACGTTGTTGAAGCCCTTCCGGCGGGCTGGAACATCGTTGCGACGTCGGGACTTAGCCCGGTTTCGGGCCTCTAACAAGGGCTTACCGCCATGACCGCCTACCTCATGGCCTCGCGGCCTGGCGACTTCACAAAAGAGGGCCTTCTGGTGGGCAACCCCGAGGCCGTCGCCAACGGCATCACGCCTGCCGGCACGTACGGCGCGGCCGTCATGACGTTTGAGCTGGGGGCTAAGAGGCTCCTGTCTGTCGTCACAGACGCCGCGATCGACATCCTGCAAACAAGCGCCAACGAGGACAGTGCCACCGCCGGTCTCGTGCCCACGCGCGTCCCAGCGCCGACCAGCGGGCAGACTTCCTATGCCTGCTTCATCCACCCGGCCACCACCGCAGTTTACGTGAAATCAGCATGAGAAGCGGCCTGTTCCAGTACGACCCGCAGCCTGGCGTCGTCCCTCCGGGGTCGATTACGAACGCCGAGCTTGCAAACATGGACCCGCGTACCGTCAAGGTCAACGCGACTAACGCCAGCGCGTCGCCGCAGGACCTTCAAGGCACGACACCGCTCGACGTGCTGCGTGTGAACGCGGCCGGTACGGCGCTGGAGTGGGGAGCCCCGACTAACGGCCTTTACGTGCTGAAGGCCGGCGACACGATGACGGGTCCGCTGGAAATCAACTACAGCGGAACCGGGGTGACAAACACGGACGCGCCTCTCCGCGTTGTGTCAACGAACGCCGGGACGGACGGCCCGACCGGACTGTTCTGGCACAACTCGCCATCACCCGCCGCCAACGACGTGATTCGTATTGCTCGCGCTTACTTCAACAACACCCTCGGTAGCGCGGTTCCGAGCGGCGGCATAAATATCACTTTGAACGACCCAACCAGCGGAGCCGAGGCTACGACGCTTACGCTTGTCACACGACAGGCCGGAACGACCTCAACGCGCGTGCTGGTCGGAAACGGCCTTTACATGACCGGAGCACTGGGAACTGACACGGGAGCAGGCACCATCAACGCCGTCAACTACTTCGACGACGGCGTGAACATCAACACGATTTACGCGGCGCTCGCTGGCGCAAATGTTTTTACTGCGGCTGCTGGTCAAACAATTCAAGCCGCTTCCGGCTCAATAAATCTTACGCTAACAACAATCGACAACGGCTCTACAGGTCCGTTTCTATGGTTTCTCCACGATAGCTCGTCACCCGCCGCAAACGATATTGTGGGCATCGCCAATTTTCTAGGTAAAGACTCGGCAGGCAACCTTCAACTTTACGCCGGATTGCGTACGGTCATAACTGATCCAACTTCCGGTAATGAGTCGGGATTTTTTAACTTCAACACAACGGTTGCTGGAACTACGGCGTTTAGATTGAGTATCGGCGCGGGCGTTTACACGGCAACCGCAACGGGGGGAGATACCGGCGTAGGAACATTTAACGCAACAAGTTATTATGCCAACGGAAACGTTGTCGCCGATACAAACGGCTTGCTGCGCGCTCGCGTGCTCACAGTTGGCACGCTTCCTGCTGCGGTACAGGGTGCAAAGGCTCACGTGACAGACGCGCTCGCGCCCGCGTTTGGCGTCGCTGTAGCCGCTGGTGGGGCGGTATCGGTTCCGGTATATGGCGACAACACCCCCGCCTGGATTGTGGGATAGGAGATACAAGTGGCCGACGTAATCGCAAGCTCAATGGTTGTTCGTATGCGCCACCCGGTGCATGAGAAAGGACGTGAGACGGACTTCTGTTGCACCCTGCAAGAGTGGGTAGTTGACCGCGCAGGCAACGCCGTGCCCATGCCGGAGGAAGGCCCGTTCACGCCCGCTAAACTTGTCGAACAAGGGTTCGACCTTCCCACGATTCTCGACCAGCTTACCAAGCAGGCGCTGCTGGATCGTGACGCAGCAGTCAGCCGCGCCGAGAAAGCCGATACCGAGCGAGAGAAATCCCGCGCGGAGGCGGCTGTAGCTGTCGAGGCCAAAGCCGCCGCCGAGAAACTGGCCGCGATGGCTGTTGAGGCCAAAGCCGCCGCCGAGCGCGTAGCCGCCAACTTTGTCGAAGAAATCCAGACAGAGAGAGCCGCCAAGGCTTCTCTGGTGGCAGAGCTCAGCTTAGCGCAAGACGCCCTTGCTGCCGCGAAGGAGCCCAAGAGCTTCCTGTCCCGCGTCGGCGCCGTATTCACTGGTTGAGGAGAGACCCATGGCCCTGCAGAAACGTTCACGACTTCACCAAGTCCACCTCACGTTCGACGAGGACGGTGTCTACGTCACCGGCGACGCCCTGTTTCAGGAGGGCGCGTGGGACACCGACCTACAAGGCTGGGAAGGCAAGCCGGTTGCGCGAGAATACCCCGTGCACAACATGGACCCCGCCGGCAAGAAATTCCTTAACGACGTCATCGGCGTAGCCGCCACGAAGGCTCTGGAGACGGCGGCTGTCGCAGCGGAGGCCATGAAGAAAGCGGCGCATGACGCCGACACCCTTTCGGCGCTCGCGGGCAAGGCGCAGGCGGAGCTCAAGGACGCCCTCGGAGCCCGTGACAACTTTGCCGCACTCCACAAGGAGGAGAAGGGTCACAAGATGCAGTTGAGAGCAGAGCGCGACGTCGCGCTGGACAACGCGCGCGACAGCGAGGTCAAACTCGAGCGCGTACCCCGCTTGATCCGCAAGATGTTCGGCGCGGCGTGACCAAGTATGTCAAAGCCGCCTGTAAAAAGTGCGGTAAAAACTTCTGGCGCAGACCCCGTAAGACTGAGCGGCGACTTCCTACACTAACCGAGTGCTGCTCTATAAAATGCGCCACCGGCGAACTGTACGCCGGACTACCTTCAACAAAGACGTGTGGAGGCTGTAAGGAGACTCGGGCAGCCGAGGACTTTGGGTTGACGGCGAAACTACGTCTGCGGGAGCGGTGTAAGGTCTGTCGGAAAAGGGGCAGACAGACCTATGTTAACAATGCGCGCTACAAATACGGGGTCACCGACGTGGAGCTAGGGGAGCTCGTGTCTGCGCAAGGCAACGCCTGCGCCATATGCCGTCACCCATTCGCTAAGACACCGCACATCGACCACTGCCACACGCACGGGCACGTGCGAGGACTTCTGTGCTTGACATGCAACGCCGGCCTTGGTCAGATGAAGGACGACCCAGCCCTGCTCAGACGAGCTGCGGAGTATCTGGAAAGTCGAGCGAAAGGCAGGTGATCCATTGTCTATTTTGGCCAAGTTGCAAGGGTACAGGACCCTGCTCGTTAACGGGCTGGTCGGCGTTTTCGCCGTCCTCGCCGCGTTCGGCATCGTCCCGAACCCGCTTGAGCCGGCCACCGCCGTTGCGGTCGCCGACCATGCCGAAGCCATCGCCAACGCCGCCGACAACGTGTCCGAAGCGGGCGCCGTATCGGCAGGTGTCCTCGCCGCCTACGCGCTGGTCAACATCGCCCTCCGCCTTGTGACCAAGGCGCCGGTCGGAAAGAAAACCTGACAGACGCCACTACCGTAGACCCGGTTGGCTGCTCCAATGGTTGAACACCCCGCTTGCAAAGGCGGGGTGTTTTGTTATACGCATAGAACTCCTCGCGGTTCCCGCGCGCCTTATGGTTGCTCCCATGTCAACGTCAACACGGCGAACCCATGTCTATACTCGGCGCAATCGGCGGCTATCTCTCAGGTGGCGACAAGGTCAAAGGCTACAAGAACGCCGGCAACCAAGCGACGGCGGTACTTGACGCGTCCAAGGCGAACTCAACCTACGCGCCTGGCGGCGCATCCGCCTTCTCCATGCGGCAGAACCTGCTGGGTCTCGGCGATGCCGAGGCGGGACAAGGTGCGTTCCAGAACTACCTGAACTCGACGGGCTACCGCGCGGCGCTGGACAGCGGCAACGACGCGATCGACAGCCGCATGGCCGTCACCTATGGGCAGAAAAGCGGCGCGGCCGACAAGGCGCGGATGCGCTTCGGCTCCGGTCTCGGCCAGCAGTATTTCAACAACTACTTCAACCAGCTCGGCGAGCAGTCCGACGCAGGCCAGCGCGCCGACGAGTTCGTCACCGGCGGCAAGGCTGACGCCAAGTGGAAGCAGTACACCGGCATGGGCGAGGCTCGCGCCGCGCGTACGGACAGCGTGTTCAGCGGCATCGGTGACGCTGCTGGCGCCGTGTCCGGTCCCGGCGGCAACCCGTGGTCCAATATCTGGGGCGGCTGATGAACGCGTACGACGCAGCATTCCAAGGTCGGGTCAAGTTCGACCAAGACCGCGCGCTCACCGAGCAGGAGCGCCAAGCCAACGACATGAAGCTGAAGCGCCAGCCGATCCTCGATCAGCGCGCCGACGACACTTACAACCGCGGCGTGAAAGCCGACGATCTGGCGATCGCTGACGCTGCCCGCGCCCGGCAGAACGAGATCGACACTGCCAAGCGGCAGGCGCAGATGCGCGGCCTGCAGACGCT
>Ga0181346_1000032_pt1 | contig 46052 bp, 60 predicted proteins | sample Su13VDMM15DN_FD_130100 | JGI IMG/M metagenome (GOLD analysis project Ga0181346, IMG submission 130100) | Freshwater viral communities from Lake Michigan, USA - Su13.VD.MM15.D.N | ecosystem: Environmental > Aquatic > Freshwater > Lake | place: USA: Michigan | collected 2013-07-15 | reverse complement strand
GTTGCACACACTCGAAACGCCGCCATATTAATAGCATGAACGAAACAGACATCCTCAGCAACATCACATCATATGAAACCACTGGCAAGCTGCTGACCCATCCGCACGTGACGTGCACCTGTTGCAATGGTACAACCACCATGTTTGGCAACAAAGACAATGGCAATCTGCACAAGCGCATTCAGACGTTTGGCAGCCTGCGAGTGTTGTTGACGCAATTCAAGTGCCGCACCTGCAGCAAAGATGGTGCTGCTGCTGTTGTCAAAGCTGCTGCACCTGTGATGAAGGCTGTTGCGCCTGTGATCATTGCAGCTGCATGCAACGTGGAGTACGCCAGCAAGGATGTAGCGCATGCAGCAGAGCAGCTGAGTGCAGAAGATTGCGCCAAGATCTTTGTAATGATGCCCAATGGCAAGATGGACTACTGGTGGCGCCATCCAAGTCATTACAGCCAAAGCAGCAAAGGCATCACTGGCGTCACCATTACTCATGAAGATGGTAGCACAGAACACCGCCCATGAGTGTGATGTGGCCACATATACAAGCCACCATGGTGCGCCAGCACATCAATGCATCATCGCTGCCATGGATCATTGCTGAGATGCAGAGGCTGTGCAACAACATGACTGACCTCATCAATGAGTAATGATGCACCACCAGTGCAACAGCTGACTGGTGCAGCAATGCACACCAAGTACCTGGCTCGCGGCATCACTGACACTGCACGTGGTAACAAGTATGTGGGCAGCAATGCCCACATGACCATGTGGTTCATTGAAGATGTCCGTTCATTGGCACAGCAGATGATCAACATCATAAGCAATGATGCACATAGCCAACCATAACAAGCTCACTGCATCACATCATGAGCATGGTATGCAATGGCACGCCAAGCATGTCCCATCATGTGTGCATCAGTGGCATAATGTACTGTGGGTTGAGTTTCATTGCAAGAGTGTAGTGCAGGCGTGCGTGCATCTGATGCAGTGTGTGGTGCCAGCTGATGCAGCAGATGATTGAGACGTTGTCGTGAATTTTCACCATATAGACACAGCGTAGAGAAGTTAGAAAAAAACGCATGCCAAATTTTTTTAGCGCTCGCACTGCAATTTGTTGTATAGGTTTTCCATGCACTGCAATTTGTTGTATAGGTTTTCCATGCACTGCAAATTCCATATAGGTTTCGCAATTGCAGCATCCTATACAGGGTTCACAACCTCTGAATCCAGGAGAAAATTTTTTTGCACAAAAAATGCAGAATTCATACATCAGCTGCTGCTTAAATACATGCAAGCATGAACAAAAAGATGCATTACAAACAATTGAATCACATCAATGCAGCAGCTGACTATATTACTCGTATATACAAGGCAGCACTGTTTTATGCTCAACGTGGCAATGATATACTGGCAGACACCAATTTCAAATCATCTGCACAAAGCAACTACTCCACTCAAGAGAAACTGGCTGCATGGAATTACAGCGAATGCAAATACACCATTGAAGCATCAATGCATGAATTGCTGGACATCATCAGAATATTAACAGCATCATTATGAACCATCTTATGCAAAACAAACAATTGCAACATTTCAACAAAGCTGCACAAGACATGACTGAAAATTTTAAAACAGCTGCATGGTATGCCCATCGCCTTCATTCGCTACTTAGCATGCAGCCCAATGTTGCATCCACAGGTGCACAGAGTCCTCAACAAGTGTCTCAAAGGAATTACCGTCAGTGTCGGCTGGCCATTGATGCAGCACTGTCATTGTGGCACAGCCTCACCAACATGTTCATCTGAATTATGAAAAACGTCAAAAAACAAATGCAGAAGGAGCTGCGTGAATCATCGCAATTCGTATATGACTATGCCATCAAAGTATTTCTTTATGCGCGTCGCATGGGTGCATCCAATGCCGATGTCAATTATGCAAGTGAAAAAAACATCAAGTTTTGCATCAGCCAAATTGTTCGTCATAGCCATGACATCATTCGCATACTGCTATGAACAACTCAGATAAACTCTATGATGTCAACGCCATGGTTCAACATGCTCATACATCAGCATACAATGCCAACATTTTTGTCAAAAGGTTGAGATTCAAATCCACAGCCAATGATGCAACACATCGCAGCATTCATTTGAACATTTCCAATTGCATTGACAATTGCGTGCTGATGGTCAAGACCATGGTGCGCATGCAATGACTTGTTCATTGTACATTTTATGCAAAATCAATGCACCATGGATCTAAATATCACAAATGAGCATCATCACATGTTTGGAAAAATGTTTGGAACACTTGACCAATGTTGCAGCACTGTCATTGTGGCACAGTCTCACCAACATGTTCATTTGAATTATGAAAATCAATCATCTGCTGTCTGAGACAGCGCAACTTGTACTAGGCAAAGCAAAGTTGGCCATCATGTATGCTAGCCGAATTGATGCATCTGCTGCCTCCAACACTGTCAATCAAAAAAACCTCACGCATTGCATCAACCTAATGATTCTGCATTGCCGTGCCATGATTCGTATTGTGCTGCCATGAACAAACATAAACACAATCCAAAGTCACAGATGCATGCATATGCACAACAAGCAACAGCTGCAGCTCGCGCTGCATTGATGTACAGCATGCAGCAGAATGCACCTGCACATGCATTTGATTTCAATGTGCGTCGAGTGGTTACATATTGTCGCATCATAATTGATTACATTGAGCTTTGATGCAACACATGATCAACACTTGATGCATTTTTCTGCAAAATCATCATCATGCAGATCTAAATACAAACAATGAGCATCATCACATGTTTGGAAAAATGTTTGGATCACTTGACCACTGTTGCAGAGTGCATGACCAATGAACAATTGCAAGAACAAGAAACAGCTGCACTGTTGAGTGAGATTCAGAGCATGCTGGATGACATCATGCAATAGTGCATCAAAACATCATTTCTTCACCACTGGGGTACACAATGGCTATGCCACTATCATCATATTGACCCAAGTAGTTTTCAGCTTGCTGCATGCTGCGATCACTCATGTCCAATCTAGGATTCAAAGGATACAACAATATGTGTATCACAGTCTCCAATGCACCAGCCAACAATGCCAAGTGATGTTGCATACGCATGGTGGCATCAAAATCTAGCATGTACTGAGCTTCATCATACACAGCTTCCACTGCATCATTGAATGCATACACCATGGTGCGCAAAGCTTCGTCAACTGGTACTTGAGTCATATGTTGTATTTATATGCGTTGTGGTGTGCTGTTGATTTGTTCATCATGTTCATCATGTATATACACTTGATTGATTATATTGCCTTTGCCATGTGTTGCACTCAATTCCCGGTACACAGGTGTCTCATAAGACATTTCTACCATGCTGGCAGCATCAGGAGGCAAAGGCTGCATCATAAAAATGCATGCAATGGCGCGATGAAAAGCTTCCACCATTTCCAACCTGTTGATGTTCCATTGTTTGGTATTGTATGGTTTAAAATCTGCAACAGCATTTGACATGTTGCGCATCAACAGTTGCAACATCTCTTGTTGAGACAAATGAGCATCATAAATGTATGACTTGGCAGTTGGTTTGGTAAAATGCATGCTGTGTCATTTATTTATAAACACATGTATAAATATACACATGAATGATTGCAATGAAATTTGGACTTTGTATGAACAGTCTGCTGCACAGCCTCCACAATATCAACCCACCAGCAATGACAAAAAAGCAACACAGTTGAATGCTGCAGCTCAAAAGCCACAAGCTGCACCACAAGTCAATGTGCAAGTGATGCCACAACCACAAACCATTGTCCGCGCACAGCCACAAATGACTGCTGCACCTGCACCATCTGTTGTATCACAAGATGAACAACTGGTGCAAGATGAGCAACAAGAACAAGAAGAACAAGAAGAACAACAAAAACATCACAGATGCATCAATATAGCTCGTCCAAAAACAACGCTGCAAGACAATTTCAACAATGTAGTCGACTCTTTGCAGCACCAATTACTTAAATAACCATATGTCGACTGAAAGTAATAAAATTTGGGCACTGTATGAACATTCTATTTTGGAAGCTGTAAGACCTACATATTCAAATGAACCTGGAATTGGTCAAGCAGGAATGTTGAAGCAACGCGGAGAAGATATTCTGCGCATGCGTGATGCGCAACAACAAACTACACCAGATGAAGAAGCAGCATTTCAAAACCAAAAGCCGCAGATCAGTGATACTAGTTGGTCATCCACCCCTCCAGCACCAACCAGAACACAATTTAATAAAACAAATACAAACAACACACAAACACAGCAAAACAATGTTGCTCCTGGATCCACTTCTACATCTAGAAATGCTGTTAAATCTGTAAATACAGCCACAGGTAGTTCTACTATAACCAGAGCATCTCCCCTTGCACCTGCTGCATCAGCACCAACTGCTGCATCAGCACCAAGAGGCGCACTAGCAGCACCGCCAAGAGGTGCACCAGCACCAACTGCTGCACCAGCACCAACTGCTGCACCAGCACCAACTGCTGCACCAGCACCAACTGCTGCACCAGCACCAACTGCTGCACCAGCAACAGTTAATAATAAACCTAATCAAGGTGCTGTTGCTGCTTTCAACAAATATATGGCTGGTAGTAAAGCAGGTGCATACAATGCAGGCAGCACCATGGATGCTGGCAAAATGAAGGTTATTCAGGATTTACAGAGTCAAGGCAAAACGCTCAATGCTCAAAACATCTACAGCGCTATGAATAATAAACCTGCATCAGCAGCTAAACCTGCACCTGCACAAGCTCAGCCAGCTGCTGGTACAACAGCTGCACCTGCTCCTGCAACAGCTGCACCTGCAACAGCTGCACCTGCAACAGCTGCACCTGCAGCAAAAACCGTTGCACAAGAATTTCAAGCATCACCTGTTGCAGCTGGAATTAATACTGCTGCAGGTTTAATGGATGTACCAGCACAAATACAAGGTGTTCAGAGTTTAGCAAACAAAGCAGCAGGCAAAGCTGCGCCAGCTGCAGCAGGCAAATTGGGAAGTAAATTATTAGGTGGAGCTGCACTAGCAATCGAACCAGCCATGATGGCATATAATTACTCTAAAGACCCAAAAGCATTTAAACAAAACTTGCAATCAAAAAATCAAAGAGACATTGATTTAGTTGATCAAGGCAAATATGGGCAAATGGCAGCACAAACAGCATATGATGCTGCAGTAAATCCAGTTGAAACTATTGCACGCAGTGGTGTCAAAGCTGCAGAGACAGGCAGCTCCATATGGGATGCTGCTAAAAGTTACTTTGGTGCCAAACAAGGCTCTGCATTGACACCAAAAGCTCAACAAAAGGCTAAAGCTGCTGGCATGTTGGCTGATAATTTCAATGCATTAATTGACTACTTGCATCACAGCATGCATAAATAAACGTATGAACAACTCTCAGGATAATGAATTAATTTTTGAAAAGTATGCTACAAAGATTGCAAATGAAGGCATTGGTGATCTTGTTGTATCTGGTGCACAAGGTATTAAACGCTTAATGGGTGGTGCACCAAGTGTACCAACAAAGCAATTATCACTTCCAAGCAGATCATTGACCACACCGTCCACCAGAAAAGTAACAGAAATTGATGAAATTATACCACCAAATAGATCATTAACTACAACTAAATCTGTACCCAAAAAGGTAATAGACATTGATGCTGCAAAAATTACTCCAAGATTACCAAAATTAAGAAAAATCGCTGCTGCTGGAGCTTTAGGAGCTGGGTTGGGTGCAATACCAACTGCGTTTGGTGATGGTGATGTATTTCCACCAACTCCTCTTGATGATAAAGGGCCTGAACGCATTAAATCAGCAACAAGCAAACCCAGCGTAAACACAATGCCCAAGTCTGTCTCTGCACCTGCTGCTGAACCAACTAAACGTTCATTCTTCAGCAGATTCAAAAGTCCAGATAGAGAAATGCGAACATATGGTTCAACAGGCGCGCAGCTGCCAAGTGACAAGCCTAAATCAAGCATCAAGCCATTGTTTAGCAAAGGTGGCTTTTTCAACAGGTAATCTGCTATAAATAACAGCATGAATTGGCAACAATTGGTGCAACAAGCAGAACTACATTTGCAGCTGGCAGAAGCTGTTTCATTGCCTGCTATTCCAGGTGTATACACTCCAACAATGCAAAAGCAAGTTGTTGATGTTGCACCTGAAATAAATGTCAATGTACCTGGCGCAAACCAATTTAAAGATGCTAGCGGAAGAGTAGATACTGCTGCAGTTGCAAGATCTCAAGGTAGAACACCTGCTGCATCAGGCAGCACTGCAGCAGCTCCAACATTATCTCCTGCATCAACATCATTTGCACCAAATGCAACTGCTGGAGAAATGAGACAACAGTTTCAAAAAGAATTGAGCAACCCAGTTGTAGCTAATAAATTTGCTACTCTCATGGCTGCAGAAGTAGGTTCAAACAATCCACAATCTCAAGCAGCATTTGCTGAGACAGTATTCAACAGAGCACTAGCAACTGGCAAGTCTGTAGATCAAGTCATCTCCAATGCAAAATATTATCAGCCATATACAGATGGTGGATTCAACAGAGCTGCAAGAAGTATGACACCCACAAGAGCAGCTGCATTGCAACAATCCATCAATGCTGCATTGCAAGGGTCCAATATTACCAAAGGCGCTACTGATGCTGGCTCTGCTTCTGTAGCTGCATCTGTCAAGCGTGGTGGTTATGATGCTGCTCCTGGCTCAGCCATGGACATTGGTGGTGAAACATTTTACAGAAAAGATTACTACAAAAATATATCAACACTCAAACCGTTGACAATGCAATGAGATACTACAACATCATAGAACGATACGAGCAAGTGTTGCAAAATTTGCGCAAAAGTGCAGCATCTGAACCTCAAAGGACAGCAGCATTGGACCGTGCCATGGTTGCTACTGATGCATTCATCAACTACTTCAGCAAGAACAACATCATGGATACCTTGACTCAAAATCCAGATGCAGCTGCAGTGCAGCAACAACAAGCGCAAGTAGCACAAGCATTTCAACAAGCTGATCAAATTTTCAGCTCTCCTCAATTTGCATCATTGTATTTGGCTCCTTCTGATGCACAAATGGTGCAGCAAATGGCTCCACAAATGCAAAACTTGCTCAATGCATTGTCTCTCATTGGTCAGTTTGTACCCATCAAGGCTCAGCAAATGTTGCAAGCATCTGTCAAAGAGTTGATGAATGCAATCAAAGTGTTGCAAAGCTAAAACACTGTTGTATATTAAATACAGTTATGAACCGAAGAGAAATTCTCCGCATTGGTGCAGCAGCTGGCATCTCATTGCCAACTATGCTGCGCAGTCAGCAAGCAACAAAAGCCAAAGCAACTTCTGTAATTCAGATTTTCTTGCCTGGAGGCATTGCACATCAAGATGCATGGGATTACAAACCTTATGGTTCTACTGAATATCGTGGACCATTTGCAGGCATCAAGACCAAAATTGCTGATGTACATTTTGGTGCATTGCTGCAAAACACAGCCAACATCAGTGACAATTTAACCATCATTAGAAGTATGACTCATGGTGAAGCAGCTCATGAACGGGGTGTACATAATATGCTTACAGGATACAAACCTTCTCCTGCACTTGCATATCCTTCTTTTGGTACAGTCATCAATCATCAATTGGGCAACAGAAACAATTTGCCAGCATATGTATTGGTGCCAAATCAATTTGCTCCTGAGAACGGCACAGGATATCTATCAACACGTTACGGACCATTTGCCACGGGGGCAAACCCAGAGGATCCATCGTTCTCCGTAAAGGACTTGAACGCCCCTGCTGGTTCAACAGATGAAATGTTGAGCCGCCGCAAATCATTGCTGGGAGCAGTGGATGATTATTTCAAAACCAAGGAATCACATGTGGATGCTGTTAAGGCCATGGACTCATTTTACAATGATGCATACAGCATGCTATCATCAACACAAGCACGAGAAGCATTTGAATTGAGCAAAGAGACTGATGTGATGCGTGATGCATATGGCAGAAATGCTGCTGGCCAAAGATTGTTGTTGTCTCGCCGACTGGTGGAAGCAGGTGTACGCATGGTGACAGTGACTTATGGTGGTTGGGATCATCACAGCAATCTCAAAAGCGCATTTGAAACCAACATGATCAACTTTGATAAAGCATATGCAATGCTCATCACTGATTTGAAACAAAGAGGATTGCTGGATTCAACATTGGTTATGATTACATCAGAATTTGGCAGAACTCCTAAAATCAATGGCACCAATGGTCGTGATCACTGGCCACGTGTGTTTTCCACTGTGTTGGCAGGAGGCGGAACCAAGGCTGGTTTTGCATATGGAACCAGTGATGCATTGGCAGCGGAACCGGAAACGGATCCAGTTTCCCCAGCTCAGTTGGCTGCTACAATGTTTCATCTCATGGGCATTGATCCTAGGAAAAGGCTCATGACTCCTGACATGCGACCTGTAGAAATTGTCTATGAAGCTCAACCCATTGAGCAAATCATTGCTTGAGTAGATAACCAGACCCATCTTGCATTCTGCACTAACAGAAATTAAGAGCTGCTATTTGGGTGAGGAAGGTGAAGCTACTGGATTAACTTTGAAGTAATCTTATACAACAAATAAATTCTGATATTGATTTATCAACTGTCAGCACTTGTTGCTTGGCGAACAGTTGGAGGTGGATCTGCGCCGTCTCCATTAGTTATATATATTCCATCCCACGGATCACTATTAGGCGCGCCAGCTATATTATCAGAACCGTAATAAAGATCACCCATACCACCACTAGCTCCGATTCGATACTCTTCACCATTCCACGCAAATGAAACTCCAGTGAGTGCATTAGTGTATCTCGTCCTGCCTCCTGTCGTGCCGTCAGGTATATATAATCCATTTACCTCTGCAGTGCCAGCACCTGACGCAAATACAGCGTCGATTAAAGTAGGAGCACCAGCGCCATTTACACTGCCACCAAAGCCGCCGATGCTGCAGCCTGCAGTAGAAATATAAGATCCATAATCACCAATAGTCATTATAATGCAATGCTGCTTGAGAAATATTGTGTGCGGTAGTAAATGAGACCACTGCCTGTTGTTGTTTTAGCACTCACTTGTGCACTGTTGGTGATGCCTCTAACCACAAAACTATCGTTGTTGCTCAATACAAATGCATTGCTGCTATTAAAATAGTCGCTGTCAAACACCTGCACATCTTGACCTGTTTTGTTGTAAATGATTAACTCTGCACAAATTTGAGAAGATAGCGCAACTAAATTTGTACTAAGTGGTTGATTAAACGAGCGACAGATGTTTCTGTTGAAGTAAGTGCTACCGTTGTTGTTTGGAAGTGGTTGTGGCATATTGTTTATTTATATTTATGTAACTTGTTTAGTGAGATAGTTGTTGGCTTAATTTGTTTGCAATGGCATGCATTAATTTTAACACTAAATCTTCTTCATTGCCTCTTTCAAACAAAAAAACATTTGCTGCTTCTGATGTTTGTACTGGTTGAAACAATGAATCTGTATCTTGATATTTTCCAGAGCCATTGTGTGCACAATAAATTATGATGTCTGGCGCAAAGATGCTTCTCAATTGTTTTGTTGGACAAATAAAATCACACACAACAATGCAGCTGTTGCAATTTGCAGCCAACTGATGCATCACTTGTGCTTGTTGAATTCGTCCATGCATGGTAAAGTCTTTGTTGCCAGTTGATGCTCTGACTGCATCACCATTGAAATGCACAAACTCAAAAGACTGTTTCAAGTAATTTGCAAGAAAGCTTTTGCCACTGCCACTGCGCCCACAAATTAATATCTTGACCATGACACAGCTGCCTTGTTAGGCTTGTAGTTTTATAAGCAACTCACCCAATACTTCAATGAGCCCAACTTTTTTCTGAAAGTCAATTTGCTCAAATTTTACTTTGCCATCCACAGCATCATCAAGATGCTTGGTCAGCTTTTTGAGTTCTTTCTTTGCATCATCAACATTAAATTTGCCAGCTGCAGCTTTGTCATAATGTGGCTTCTTGACATTGAAATGATGATATGTCAACATTGCTACACCACCTTTTTCTTTTGCATTCTTGGCAATCTTTGCAGCTCCTGCTCCGCGCTTTTCTGCAAATTCAGCAAATGCACTTTGTTGCTTTGTTTGCTCATACAATAAAAAAATGTTATCACAATCTTTGCTCATAATTGTATTTAGTTGCATTGGTCATTAAATAGCGTATTGTATAGTAGTTCTTTGAAATTTAAAAAAGGGGGCGCACTGGTATAAATTGCTGTATATTATAAATACACAAGATATGAAAAAATTTATCACCATGTTGTTGTGCGTATGCTCATTTGCTTTTGGATCAACAGTTGAGCAACTCAACCAATTCAGCAACAGCATTGATGCTGTCTTACAAAAACAATATGCACAGCTGCAAGTAACTCCCAATGCAAGAATAGATGATGATGCATTTGTACGCAGAGCATATCTCAGCATCATTGGTCGCAATCCAACATATGAAGAGCATCAAATGTTCAACAAAGTTGCTGATGCCAACAAACGCAGCAGTCTTATTCTGTATTTGACCAAGCATCCTGGACACATTTCACACATGTTCAATTTTTGGGCAGAGTCATTGAGACTCAGAGACAAGCTCAATCAAGTCAATAATTTTCATGGGGCACTTTATGTTGATTACATCAAGGATCAAATTGCAGCCAACAAGCCATACAATGAGTTTGTTTCTAATTTGCTGTTGTCCAGTGGCAACTACTTTGCCAATCCTGCTGTAGGTTATTATTACAGAGACTTGGGAATGCCCATGGACAATCTCATTGCCACCAGCAAAGTATTTTTGGGCACTGATATTGGATGCGCACAGTGTCATGATGATCCATTTCAAGATTTTACACAAAAACAATTTTATGGAATGGCTGCATTGTTCAATCAAGTGGAGTTGCGCAGCAGAGACAACAAAGAATTCAATGAGAAATCAAAGATGCTGAGACAACAAGTGGATGAACTCATCAAAGCTGATCCTGTGAAGAACAGAGGTCTCAACAATCAAGTCAACAATTTCGTCAGAGCCATGCGTTCTGATTTAACCATTGAGCCCAACAAGCAACTCAAATTGCCACATGACTATCAGTACAAAGATGCAAAGCCTTATGATGCAGTTGAGCCCATTGTATTGAGCGGCAAAACACAAATCAAAAACAAAGATGACATGCGCAAAGATGCAGTTGCATGGATGGTAAATTCACAGCATCCAACATTCACCAAAAACATTGTCAACAGATATTGGAAATGGGTGTTTGGCAAATGCATCATTGATGAGTATGACAACATTCATGACAGTGCAATGTTGGACAGTGAGTTGTTGAATGTGTTGGCTGATGTCATGATCAAAGTGAATTATGACAGCAAACAATTTTTGTATGCATTGTACAACACCAAATTGTTTCAAAGACAATTGTATGATGGTGCAAATGCTGATTCATCCAAGTTTGTATTCATTGGTCCAGTGAAACACAGATTGAGTGCAGAGCAGATTTGGGATTCAGTCATTGCAATTGCTGTTGCATCTCCAGAAAGCTTCAAACTAACATTTCATGATGCATATGCTGGCATCATGCAAGTGCAGCCTGCTGATGTAACTTTGGACACCATTCGCACCAAGTATGATGATTACCAAAAGACAATCAAGAGCAAGTATGATGCAGCACCAAAATACAAAAACTATGCTTTAATACGTGCATCAGAAGTCAATGATGCCAGCAATGTCAACACCATTTTGGAGCAACTGGGCAGAGGAGACAGAGAGCTCATTGATTCCAGCAGCCAAGAAGGCAGCGTGACACAAGTTATATCTTTCATGAATGGACAGCTTGCAGACATAGCAGTCAACAAAGATACACAATTGGCAAAAAACGTTGCTGGCAAATCGCCAAATGAAACCATTGACATAATTTTCAAATCAGTTTTGTCACGCAAGCCCAGCATAGCTGAAAAGGCAAACTTCACAGGCTGTCAAGATGATGACATCATCTGGGCATTGGTCAACAGTTCAGAATTTAAATTTAATAAATAACAATATGCATACATTAACACGCCGCAACTTTGTGCTCAACCTTGCTTCTGCAGGATTGGGTGTAACTGTTCTGCCCAACATTGCTGCTGCTCCTGCAACAGCCAGCAAAGCAGAGCACATCATCTACTTGTTTATGAATGGAGGCATGAGTCACTTGGATACATTTGATCCCAAGACTGATGCTCAAGTCAAAGGCAAATTCAATGCCATTACTACCAATGCAGGATATCAAATCTCTGAACACTTGCCCAAGCTTGCCAAGCATGGAGACAAAATGGCAGTTGTTCGCAGCATGATGGTTACTACTGGTGACCATGCTGGTGCACAATACATGCAAAGAACATCATTCAAGAAAATTGGCACCATTGTGCATCCAAACTTGGGAGCATGGATGTGCAAGCTTACTGACAATGGCAAGGAAAAAGTCATTCCAGAAAATGTTTTGATTTCTGGTGCAGCAGATCATCCTGGTGCAGGTTGGATGCCTAAAAAGTATTCTCCTATTCCCATTGCTGATCCCATCAAAGGATTGGATAATACCAAGCTCAAAAATACATCTGAATTTTCCAAGCGTGTATCTATTCTTGATCAGCTTGAAAAAGATGCCAACAAAATAATCAACCCATTGCAAAAGAGCTATGCAGAGTTTTATGATCAAACCATTCGTTTGCTCAACAGCAATGAATTGGATGTATTTGATTTGTCCAAAGAAGATGCAGCAGCCAGAGAAAAATATGGCAACAACAGATTTGGACAGGGCTGTTGTTTAGCAAAACGTCTCATTGAAAAAGGTGCATGCAAATTCATTGAAGTGTCTGATGGTGGTTGGGATACACATGTCAACAACTTTGAATCTCTTGAAACCAAATTGACCATTTTGGATCAAGCATTGAATGCACTCATCAATGATCTGCAGTCCAGTGGATTGCTCAACAAGACTCTCATTGTCATTGCCACTGACTTTGGTCGTACTCCTGACATCAACATCAATGATGGACGTGACCATCATCCTGGAGCATTTTGTGGTGTACTCATTGGTGCTGGCATCAAGGGTGGTCAAGCATATGGCAAGTCTGATGACAAAGGCATGAAAGCATCAGAGAACATTGTTTCACCTGCAGACTTCAATGCTACCATTGCAGCTGCTGCAGCATTGCCTGTAGATGATGTAGTCATTTCGCCACAAGGCAGACCATTCAAACTTGCTGACAAAGGCAAGCCAGTTTCTGCTTTGCTGGCCTAAATACACAAGTGAAGAAACAAACATTTCACTTTGAGATAGAAGATTTAATTACGCAGTTCGTTGCAGCATTTGACGAATGCGTAATTAAACGTTTCAATGGACAAAGGGAGCCACAAGAGCAAATTGAAGTAAGATATGTATATGCACCTAAACAGCGTGTATTGTATGACATTGTCAACAAAGACAAAAGTCTGACACTGCCAGCTGTTGCCATCAGCATCAACAGCATCTCTAGAGATGCCAACAGAGTGTTTAATAAACTGGATGGATTTTATTATCCTGACAATGCTACATCCAAACAGTCAAAACTCACCAAGCAGCTGCCCATGCCAGTGCCTGTCAATATATCAGTCAACTTGTCCATCATTGCCAAGTATCAAACTGACTTGGAGCAAATTGTATCCAACTTTATTCCATATGCCAACCCTTACATCATTTTGGTTTGGCAGGTGCCAGAAGAATTCAACTTGGCCAATGTATATGAAATTCGTTCTGAGGTGGAATGGAACAACAGCGTCACTCTCACCTACCCTGGCGATTTATCACCCACTGACAAATACAGAGTTGTAGCAGACACAGGCTTCATCATCAAAGGATGGCTGTTTCCTGCTGCTGATAATCCGCCCATCAGCAACATTTATTTCATTGATGCCAACTTTACCAACACCAGATTGTTGGCTGGTGGACCCAATGAACTCAAATACACCAACTATGATGATTATACTACCATCAAGCAAGCTACCAGTGGTGGATATTTTACAGATGTCATAAGCATTTCTGCTGCTCCAAAGATTACAGATATTTTTGGCCACACGCAAGTGCCCACCAACTCATTGACACCCATTACAACTGCATCACCAACACTCATTGGTGTTCCATTGCTCAACAACTTGACTCTCAACAACACCAATTCTGCAAGGGACTTTACCATCATTGGTCAGAATTTTCAGTACACACTCAATGTGTTGCTCAGCAGCAGCGTGCCATCTGGATATACAGCATCAACTTTAGCATTTGATTATTATCCTACCATCACAGGATACATTTTGCCAACCAATTTGTACAGTGTGCAGTCCAAGAATGTTGCAACAGTCAATCTGCCCAACAACTTGCCATCTGGCAACTATACTTTTGTATTCACCAACAGCGCAGGTTGGGCATCAACATATGATGCTTATCAAACTGTTTTAACAATTCCATAATGGCTTAAGCCACAAATGGTACTAAATACATTGTAAATGGACAAATACAGCAGCCAACCTCCAAATCAATCTACCTTTGGTAGGTCTTTGATGACATACATTGCGTCTAAACTGCCATACTCTGGCTTCAACGTTTTGGATGTAACTGCAAGAAGAAATCCCAAATATGAAGTATTTGATGAGATTGGCGTTCGCAGACCAGAAGCACTGGCACGCAACTCCATCACGCAAGATACAGAGTTCAACAAACAGAGCATTGGTGAAATTCGCAACGTTGGCTTCAGTGATTACATGTATGCCAACATTCAGCCAGACAAAGGTCCGCGTCTTTCTGACTACCGCATCATGGCTGCTTTTGCTGAAGTATCCAATGCACTGGATGAAGTTTGTGATGAAATCATCAATCCTGATTTGGAAGGCAGAGTATGCACCATTGACTTCAAGGACATTGATTTGACTCCAGTTGATCGTCAAGAAATTGAAAAAGAGTTCAGCAAGTATTGTCAATACTTTGATTTGGAGCACAGAGGATGGTCTTATTTTAGAGACTTGCTCATTGAATCAGAATTATTTTTTGAGCACATTATTCACAAAGATCATGTAGAAGAAGGCATTCTGGGCATTGTTCGCGTTCCATCTGAATTGATGGATCCTGTTTACAACAACATTCAAAACATGATGATCAAAGGCTTCTTGTATCGCAAGCCCATTTTTGAAGACAAAAGCAGTCGCAAAAAAATGGATGAAGAGCTTGTGCCAATGCAAGAGAATCAAGTCATGTATGTCAATTCTGGCATCTGGAATGAACAAAAGACTGCAAGACTTCCTTTCATTGAAAATGCACGCCGAGCTTACAGACAGTTGTCTCTGGTAGAAGACAGCATCTTGATTTATCGCATGGTGCGTGCACCAGAGAAACTTGTGTTCAATGTGGATGTAGGCAACATGCCGCCACCCAAAGCTGAAGCATACTTGCGCAAGTTGATGCAGCAGTATTGGAACAGCAAGACTTTTGATCCCAACCAAAACAGCATTGTACAAAAGTTCAATCCACAAAGCATGTTGGACAGCTTCTGGTTTCCAAAACGCACAGGTTCAGAAGGCACCAGTGTAACACAATTGGCTGGTGGTGCTAATCTTGGTGAGCTGACTGACTTGATGTACTTTGTCAAGAAATTGTATGAAGCACTCAAAGTGCCAGTCAACAGGTTGGATCCTGCATCCACATTTCAAGGTGATGCCAACATCTTGAGAGAAGAGCTCAAGTTTGCTCGCTTCATCATGAGAACGCAGCAATTGTTTGCAGCTGGTCTCAAGAAAGGTTTCATCACACATTTGCAGCTCAAAAAGATGTGGAAGCGTCTGCACTTGAAGGAATACAATCTCATCATCAAGATGAATCCTCCAAGCAACTTCTATGAGTTGCGAGAATCACAAAAGCTAGAACTCAAAGTGAATAATTTCAACAGCCTAGGACAAAATCCAACCATCTCACCAACATACATGCAAAAGAGATTGCTGGGTTGGAATGACATTGAAATCAAAGCCAACAGAGAGTTCTTGCGCAAAGACAAAGAGTTTGCATGGGAATTGGCGCAGATTGAATCAGCTGGTCCAGGGTGGAAAGCAGCTCAGACACAGGCTCAAAATGCTTCTTCAGAATCAGAAGATGCTGCAGGTGCTGCTGGTGCTGCAGCTTCACTGGGCATTCCACCTGGTGCACCAGGCATATCTGGCTTGCCACCTGATTTTGGTGGAGCAGCTGCATCGCCTGCAACAGCTGGTGCTCCTGCACCAGCTCCAGAAGGTGCACCACCTGCACCAGCCCCAGCAGCAACCCCAGCAGCATAGCCTAAATAAGGCTATATGGCTTGCTCTATTTTACCAGTCTCAGCTTTTCAAAGCACCAACTTAAACAACAAGATTGATTCATTCAATCGTCTTGCAGACAGAATTGTACGCAGCATGGGTGCACCCATTGTTACCATTGAAGTGCATCAAGACCAGTTGTTTGAAAACATTGCCATTGCATGTGAGTTTTTTACCAAGTATGCAGGATACACCAAAGAATATTTGGTATTTGATTCTTCATTGTATACACAAGATCAAGGCATCAGAATTGATCACTTGTTTACCATCAAGGCAAGTGATACACTTGCCAACAGACTTGCACACAAAACTCCATCTCGTTCTACATCATCTTACATCTCAGCAATGCCTGTTGTATATGTTTGTGTAAGTGCAGTAGAAGCATCTGTATTTTCTTCTTTGTCTGCATTGAGTGCAACTTTAGCATCAGCAGCTGGCATTCAATACAATGAAATCCTTGACACCAGCACTTACAATCAATTGAGTGCAGCTTTGTTGACCAGTCCATCTGTATCTGGCTACAACTTTGCTGGTCGCTTTTTGCCATCTGTTAATGAGAGATCACTTACAATTCAAGGCAGCAATGCTCAATATGTTGATATATACAACAACATGTTTGATTATGATACCATGGATTATCGCAAAGTCATTGCCATCACTGATTTTGAAGAAGGTGAATCCACTGGCATCAATACATTGTTTACCATTGAACAAACATTGGCACAACAAACATACTTCTCATATGCCATGGGCAACTATGGGTTTGACCTGGTATCATGGTACACCCTCAAAACGTGGTTGGATACCAGAGAGAAAATGTTGGCACTCAAACGTGCATTTGAATTTGACGAAAGAACTCAAGTGCTGCGCATGTATCCACAACCTACCAACAGTTCTAGTTTCTATGGATGTTTGCCTTGCTGGGTTGAGAGACCACTGAGAGATGTTGTCAAAGAGCCATGGGTGTATCAATATGCATTGGCACTCACCAAGATTTCTGTTGGTTATGTTCGTGGCAAGTATGGTTCATTGCCATTGTTTGGTGGTCAAGTTTTCTCATCAGACATTGTAACGCAAGGTTTAACCGAGAAAGATAAACTGGAGCAGATGATGTTGACTGGTGCTTCTCCTGGCATGGGTGATGCTGATCCCATTATGTTCTTTGTTGGATGACAATACAAATTCAATAAACTATAATAGTAGTCATAGATTTATATCCAGTAAACATATAAATAAAAGCATGCCTTATAAACTACTAGTTGAAACTCCAGCTCCGACTGAAGAATATGATATCATTTACGAAGAAAAGGATCGCAATTCTCCTGGTTCAATGTTCATCAGAGGTCCATACATGATGGCAGAAGGTGTCAACAGAAACAAGCGCTTTTATCCTTTGCATGAAATGGAACGTGAAGTGGGCAGATACAAGCAGGAAATGATTGTAGAACGTCGCGCCATGGGTGAGCTCAATCATCCTGCTACAGCTGATGTCAATTTGGAAAGAGCATGTCATTTGGTAACAGAGATGTGGCAAGATGGCAATGTATTTTATGGTAAATCCAAAATTCTTACTACACCATGTGGTCTCATTGTTCGTTCTCTTGTCAATGATGGTGTCAAAGTTGGCATGAGCTCCCGTGCATTGGGTCAATTGGTTGAAGAAAGTGGCTACTCCAAAGTCAAAGAAATGCGATTGGTAGCCATTGACTGTGTTGCTGATCCCAGCTTCTCCAAAGCATTTGTCAATGGTATTTTGGAAAGCAAACAGTGGGTTTTAGCAGCTGATGGTACCTTTGAAGAAAGTTATGATCGTTTTGAAAAAAGCATTAAAACATTGCCAAAAAAAGATATGGATGTTTTCTTGCGTGAACAGTTCATTAAATTCATCAACAGCATTAAATAATAACAATGAATAAGTTTGAAAAACAAAACATTTTGAAATTTATTAGCTCACTTGGTCAAAAAAATTACAGTGAGGCCAATAAATATTTGGGTACAGTGGTAGAGAGCAAGCTCCGCACTCGTATCTCCAACGCAGCTAAAAACAGCAACCCTTTCAAATAATATGGCAAAAGACAACATCGCCCAAGTTCTTAAAGAAGCAACTCAAGGTCTATTGACTGAAGAGTCACTTTCTGCTATTGAAAAAGTTTTCAATGAAGCTGTCAACAGCAAAGTTCAACTCAACGTTGAACAAGCTCTTGTCAGTCAAGATGAAGAATACGCTGCCAAGCTCAAGAATTTACTTGAAGCCATTGATGTAGATCACAGCCAAAAAATGATCAAAATTGCTGAAGCAATTGATAACAACAATGCCAAAAAGCTTACACTGGTTGTTAACAGATACCGCAAAGCTCTTTATACAGAGGCCAAAGGATTTGAAAAGAACTTGGTCAAAATGATCAGCATGTACATGGAAAAGTACATTGATGCCAAGATTCCATCTGAATCCATCAATGAAGCTGTTCGCAATCGCCAAGCATTTACAATTTTAGAAAATCTCCGCCATTCATTAGCCATTGACACAACTCTTATGAAAGAGTCTGTTCGCAGTGCTGTTATTGATGGCAAGAAACAAATTAATGAAGCTCATCATGAGCTTGAGAACCTACGTGTGCAAGCTCAAGAGCTGCAACGCCGACTTGATAGATCCAACGCTGAGTTGGTGTTCGAGCACAAGACAGCACATTTGTCTGATAAGAAGCGCACTTATGCGCGCAAAGTTCTTTCTGGCAAATCTGCTCAGTTCATTGCTGAGAACCTGGATTACACCATTGGTCTGTTTGACAAGTCTGAACAAGAACGCGTAGATGTTCTCAAAGAACAAGCAAAGTTTTACACAGTTGCAAATGAAGAAGTTCCCCTTGTAGAGCAAGTGGAAGAGGACAACATCCTCGAAGAACAAGCTTACGTCAGCAACTATATGTCTGAACTGCGCAAGTACTAAAAGATTTTTAACATGAGACATATTATGTCTGAGTTACATGGGAAATTTTCCCATGATATTATAGGAAAAATACTGCGATGAAACAACAAATTAGGCCAACACAAGCTTATATAAGTCAAGATCGTGCACGTGCTCTCCTTGAGAAGTGGACTCCAGTTTTGGATTACACTTCCAAGAATGTAGCGCCTATTGAAGAAGAACACACTCGTCTCAACACTGCTATGCTACTGGAAAACCAGGAACAGTGGTGCTTGAGCGAAGCCAACATTTCTGGAGGTGGAACCGGTGGGTCCGCATTCGGTAGCGTTGGTAGTGCAAACCAATTCTCTGGCGATACATATGCTGCAGGAGATGCTCGTCTGCCCAAGATCTTGATTCCAATGATTCGCCGTACCTTCCCCGAACTGATCAGTAATGAGATCGTCGGAGTTCAGCCAATGAGTGGCCCAGTGGGCCTCGCATTTGCTCTGCGTTACAAATACACCAATACTCCTCTTGGAGCAAGTCCCTTCACTGATGGTGCAGGTACTACACCTGGTAGTGGCCGTACGCAGTTTGGTGCATCTAGCGCGGAATTGGGTTACCAATTCCTTGATACTAGATACACTGGTACAAGCTCCACCTCTCTGACTGGTTTGGCTGGCGTCTGGTCTTTTGCTGACCAAGACAAGGGTGTTGCTGAACTTTTGAAGAACTTCGAAATCAACAGCAATATCCCAACTGTCGAGGTAAGCTTCGAGAAAACAGCTGTTGAAGCTGGTACTCGTAGACTTGGTGCTCGCTGGAGCGTGGAATTGGAACAAGATTTGAAGAACATGAACGGTATCGACATTGATGCTGAGATTACAAATGCTATGGCATATGAAATCCAAGCTGAAATCGACCGTGAAATGATCATCAGAATGATCCAATCCGCACTCAATGGCAGCCGCTACTCTTTCTGGAGCCCAGCTTCAGCAGATGGCCGTTGGCTCGTTGAGCGCAACCGCGACTTCTACCAAAGACTGATCATTGAATCTAACAGAATTGCTGTCCGCACTCGTCGTGGTGCTGCAAACTTTATCGTGGCAACCCCACGTGTTTGCGCCATCCTCGAAATGCTGCCAGAATTCCAATGGGTACCTGTCCAAGGCAACGTAAACACCCAGCCAACTGGTGTTGCCAAAGTAGGTAACCTTGGTGGTAGATTCAATGTATACCGCGATACTCGCACAGAAGTGCAGAATGTCAGCGTATACGGACAACAAGGTTATGGCAATCCACCATCAGGTGGCATTGAATATGCCTTGCTTGGTTACAAGGGAAGCGAATTCTATGATAGCGGTATCGTGTACTGCCCTTACATCCCTGTAATGGTGCAGCGTACAATTGGTCCCAATGATTTTGCTCCACGCGTCGGTCTATTGACTCGCTACGGTGTGGTTGACAATATCTTTGGTGCTGACTTGTACTATCACATTATCATTATCCAGAATTTAGGTACTGCGTTTACTCCAGGATCACAAAGCGTCTACTTCTAAACGAAGGGAAAACGGAAAATTCAGCGTTGAGGGATTGCTACCTCAACGCTTTTTTTATAAATACATCATATGTTTACATTTGAGCAACTATTTGAGGCAGTCAATCCCAACAGAAATCCAAGATTCAAACTTGATGTTGGTGATACAGTAGTTGTAAAAAACATCATCACGACTGCTGGCTATGAGCCCAAGAAGAACCAAAGCATGGCAGGCAAGCAAGGCACTGTGATAGCCAGATATCCATACAGCATGAGTCTTAAAATTGGTGTAGACTTTGGAGATGGCAAAGAATATAAATTCACCTCCCAATACTTGGAGCGTGTAATGCAGCCAGATGATGCAGTGCCAGTTGACAAAAGAATAGACATCTTGGATAAAGCTGTATCCAAAAGTGCAGGCATCATAGAAAAATTTGATGCACAAAAACATCAACAAATAAGTGACAACAATTTAGCATACATATCTGCTGTTGCAACTGCTTTGGATCAAGCCAGCAAGAATATGACCTACACAGATGGTCCAGCAGCATTGAGCAGAGTAAAAGATAAAATCACAACAAATGCATCTGGTTTGCAGCCTGTATTTGTTGTAAATTTTCCTAGTAATTTGATTTTTCCATTTTATGCAGTGGGTGTTGCTGATGAACAATATGCTGCAAAAAATATTGCAATGTATGCAGCAGCATTGTCACTGCTTGATGTCTCACTTGCAACTGATGCAGCAGTGCAGCCATATGGAGATTACATCATGGTAAAAACAGGATCACAAGGCTGTTCAATTGTCTTTTATCAATACCAAAATCAATTTACTATATCATCACTTGGCCCACAGGCTGGTCATGGTGCCAGTTTATTCAAACCATTTGCAAGCAGAAATTTTAGATATTATTACAAAAATGGAGTTCAACAAGATAAGAATTTGGCTGGTACATTGATCAAACACTTCTTTGGTTACTCTTACACTTTAAATTCAAAAAACATTGTAAATCATTTGCGTGTAATGGTGTCTCAAATAGTTGATGTGGATTACTCTGTTGCAGCATCACGTTTCAAAGACACAATTGCATCATACATCAAATTCATCAAAGAATCAATTGCCAAGCAGCCTATGTTTCTTGGACAGTATCATGGCATCAAAGCTTTTGGACCTGACTTGATTCTCAATTTTGATCATGGAAAGTTGCAAAGCACACAACAAGATCCCAGTGTCATCATGAGAATTGCACCAGATGCAGAAGCATTGTTGTGGATTGATGGTGAAGAGTACAATGAAAACAGACAACCCAATGCAGTGTTTAAATTTGGTTCAGATGAATATTTTTCATACACATATACAAACAACTATTCATTTATTTTTACACAACAAACAAAACAGCAAATAAAACAACAAAGTACACATTCCATAACATCTATAATAGGCAACACTCTGGGTAATTTTGATGGTGAATTGACACAATCTTCTGTTGCTGATGCTGCTGCAATTAATATAGTTGTATTTAAAACTAAAGATTTTACACAGCTGCAGCAATTGAAATTTTTATCGTCATTCAAAAAAATCAATGACAAAAAAACAATCATTATAGCACAAAATGGTTTGAATAAAATGTTGAGCAGCAGAGTGAGTGATGAGAATATGCGCGGACTTTCTGATGCAGTTACAATGTATTTGCAGTTAAAAAATCAATGCAGCTGGCCAGATTCTGATTACATATGTTTAGCAGTTGATTACATTGGATATGGAAATAATGATATTGCATATGCATTATTTCCATCCAGCATAATTCAAACAGTTGAAGAATACAAACAATTTAAATCGCAATTGAGACAAGACATTGGAGATGATCTAGCTGATATTGGTGATATGTTTTAATAAATAACTATTATGATTTCTGATCTGTCAAAAATATATGAAGCATACTGCAAATATGCATCTCGTAAAATGCTTTTTGAATCCAATGATGCACTCATGGATGAAGCAAGTAAACCAGTTAGTCCAGAAGAAGCTGCAGCACTAGAAAAAAACTGCCGCGATAAATTTCTTGCTACATATTTGTTTTTGAGAAGAACAAATCCTTTCTTTGCAGTGTTTGCAATGAAGTGCACTTTCATATACTTGCCACCTGGCAACAACAAAGGAGTCAATACCATGGCTGTAACTTACACTGGTACAACCATCATGATCAATACTTTCTTTGGTTCCAAAGTGTTGACACAAGAAGAATTTGATGGTGTTGTTGCTCATGAAGTTTATCACATCATGTCACAATCATTGGTGCGCATTGGCACTCGTGATAATCATAAACTGTGGAACATTGCAACTGACTACATCATGAATCTTGAGTTGATTCGTGCTGGCATTGCATTGCCAACAATGGGATTAGTACCTGAACTCGCAAATCCTAAAGATTATAGTAGTGATGCAACTGCTGATATAACCTTCATCATTGATGTTAATAAATTTAAAGATTATCTCAATACTGCTCCAAAATCAGCCATCAAAGATTACATCAAAAAACATACCAAAGTTGTGATTGTCAAAATGCCTGTAGATGTTGCTATAAGCAAGGGCATCATTAATGCTGCTCCAGCTGGACAACAAGGTGGCACAGTGCCTGCTGAGCGTGTCTTAGTTGATATAACCAAGATGACACAAGAAAACTTGTATGATGTTATATATGAGTTGAATAAAGCCGGTGGTGGGGGCGGCGGTCAACCACCTCCTGGCAAAGATGATGACGATGAAGGTGGTGGTGATTTTCCTAGTCAGCCCAGAGATCCTGGCAAAGACAAAGGACAACAACCTGGCAAAGACAAAGGACAACAACCTGGCAAAGACAAAGGACAACAACCTGGCAAAGACAAAGGACAACAACCTGGCGAAGGACCAGGTGGTGGTAGTCCTGGACAAGAGCATGGACCAGGCAAAGCATTGCAGCCTGGTGCACAACCCATTGATCAACATATTCAAGATGAAGGAACAATGACACCGCAAGAAGCTCAGGAACATGCTGAGCGCATTCGTCGCATGGTGGATGATGCTAGAAAAGAAGCTGCTAGAATTTCCAATGTCAAGGATCCAATGTTGGATCAAATTCTTGCAAAGTATCCACCACCTCCCATTGATTGGAAAAGACTCATCAATTCAGTTGCTGCATCACCTGAATATACAACAACTCAAGCCAGACCAACACGTTCTACATATGGTACAGGAGCATGGGTAGGTAGAATTGTTAACGTGCAAGATATGCCTACTGTATATTTCTTGATTGATAGTTCTGGCTCAATGCATGGTGAGATTCCAAGCTTGGTGAGTGCAATCACTGATTTCATCAAAAAAATTCCTAATGCTAGCATCAGAATTTTATTTTGGGACGGTGAAGTATCTTTTGATTCTGGCAACATCAAATATTCATCCAGCTCTGCAGTAGCCATCAACAAAGTATTTGATGCATTTAAAAATGCAGGAACAGGTGGAACAGTCATATCTTGTGTACGTGGATATGTTGATGGCAAGCGCATCAAAGTTAAATCAAGTGATACAGTCATTTATATTACAGATGCTGATGTTGCAGATCCTACTGATCCACAAATGATCACAACAGGCAAAAAAGCTGTTATCATCACCAAAACAAAAGAACAAATGGAAAACCAAAATGCAACTTTTATCAAGTCAGTCAAAAGACTTGGTTATAATGTTGTTGCAGCTAAGATTAACCGTATCTAAAATGATGGCCTCAAATAAATAACAATATGTCCTTTAACAAGCATTACACAAATTTTAGAAGAGCAGAAAAATACACTCAAGAAGAAGCTGAACAGCCTGAACCATCTCTTTTAGACATGGATCCATATCAACTTTCTCCGCAAGGCTCATTTGTGAATCCATCTCAAAAACGTGTTGGTGGCAAATCAACGTTTGTTAGTTCTGCAACTGAAGAACCAGTAACTACACCTTTCAAGGATTACAATATACCTGCTTCCAACACAAAAATGTTGGTAACATTGCTCAATATCAGCATTATTACTCAACAGCCTATGTTGGTATATGGTGATGCTGGTATTGGCAAATCTGGTGTTATTCAACAAGCAATTAAAGCTTCAACACCACCAAATCGTACATTCATAAAATGGAAGGACATCGTTGAGAGAATTGATGAATTTCTAGCAGGTCCTGATGTTAAAAAATATTATGTCATGTTTGATATGCGAGCATCTGAATATCTTCCAGAAGATATTCGAGGCATCCCTGACATTCGTTCCAAATCCAAATCTTTAAAATATAAGCCACCAGGCTGGGTAGCGTGGTGCACACATCCAGATGCTGCTGGTGTTATGTTTTTTGATGAGTTGAATCGTGGCATTGCACCGACTCTCAATGCATTGTTGCAAGTTACATTGGATCGTGTCATTGTTGAAAAGCCTATTGCAGCAGGTGTTGCTATGCTTGCTGCAGCTAACCTAGGTAATGAATTTAATGGTACAACTGAACTTGATCCTGCTCTTCGCAACAGATTTTCATTGGGTGCATTTGTCCCTGATCCAGAGTCCTGGATTGAATATGCATTACAAAACGGTGTTCATCCTGATGTCATTGACTTTGTTAAAGTTAATGCAACTGGCAAACAAGAAAGTGGTGGATTCAATGCATTCTACCAAGTGCCAAATGGACCACAAGACCAAGCATTTGTAACACCTCGTTCACTTGTAGCGTTTTCAACAGACTATAGAGCAATTCACGAGATGTATGACAAGAAAGTTGAAAAAGGTGAGAAACCAGATCCAGATTTTTATTTAAAGGCAACAGAGACAAAAGCTGCACAACGTTGCGGTATTCCATGGGGTGCTGCTTTTGCTACATTTGTACGCAACATGGCATTGTTTGATTTGGATGATCTTGCATACAAAACTGAAACTCAATCCATTGACGATTTAGCCAAAGATCCAAAAACTGGTACCATCAACATCTCAACAACCAACAGCTACATCAGCTTTGTGGGTCGTGCACTGTTGTATAATTTGAGACCAGATGTAAGATACACACCTGAAGGCATTAAAGATTTAATGAGTCTCAGCAGAATTTTACCTAAATTCAGATCAGAGGGCATTGGACAGATTCGCAGCACTCTCAAGGTGGCTCATCCAGGCGGCTTACTGAATGGTAAGATCGTTGCAGAAGGTGGTGATTTTATGAGCAGGTTCTTGGTGGAAGAAGAGAAGAGATACAACGGTCTCAAGTCTGCTGCTGCACAGCTCAAAATGGGCAATGAAGCGCAAATTGGTGCATTCATCAGAGGCATGTATGCCAATGCTAAACTAGATGAACAAGAAATAGAAAAAGCTTTAGATACTTTCAAAAATTTCTTGAGTCGCAACAAAGGAGATGGTGCCAAGTCATTTGATGATCTTAATGTAGTTATACCTGGTGTATTGCCTGCAGATGCTTGTTTCAGCATCAATGATACCATCAGTACCAGTCTCAGTGGAGCCGCTAGCATTGCTAAAGGCCGTCGCCGCGCAGCAACAAAATTCAGCACTTTTGGTTGATACAACTATAAATAAACATATGACATCTCTCAGACGCATATTCGAAGAGTACAAGTATAACAATACTTTACCAACAAATGAACAAATGATTGCATTACGCAATTCTTCATTCTCTAATGCTGTACATGCATTGTATGAAGAGCGTGAAATCAAAACCTTTGTTTTTGATAAACTACTCAAAGAAGCATACAGCAAGCAAGGATCCAAGAAGAAAAAGAAACAATCAACAGAATCCAACTATCTTGGAATCAGTTCTCCGTTTTCTTCCAAAGACAAGCAATTCATTGGTAAATTATACCGTGGCACCATTGCCTATTTTAACTTGGATGCTAGCAAAAACAAGAAAGCTGTTACTGACATCAGCACTATTATACAAAGATTGCTCAGCATCATTACAAGAGCTGGTCCGAAGAAGCTTTCTCCAATTGCCAAAGCCCATTTGACAGGTGTTGTTTCAGACAGTTTAAATATTGGTCAAATGATTTTCTTGCTGGGCATGGCTGCTAGTTGATAAAAAGATTCAAAGCTTGTAAAAGTTTTTCTGGCATGCTTGTCATTGTATGGCGGCATGCCATTTTCTTGTCTTAATTTTGCAAAGAAAGCAGCATTGTTGCCTGGTATCTCTTTGCCATACTCTGACTTGATTTGTTTCAAGTGTGCGCTATCCACTTGAATCCAATTGTCTGCATCATTGTAAAAATACAAAGCATCTTCAATCTCATCAGGTGAAATGGGTTTGAGTTTCAGTTGCAGAGGCTTGTATACTATTGTTGGACTGCCACTTACATACAACACTTCAAATTCAGGCAAGTAATACAATGCATCATCATCTGGTTTTTTTCTTGCGTATTTGCTCATTTTTTCCACTGCACTCTGGCAGCCCCTTTCTTTTTATACATTTTGGTTTTGATTTTTTTGCACTGTTGATGAGTGGGCCTGCATGCAGGATATGAACCTTTGGATGTGTTGTCTCTGCCACATGGTCCACCAGTCTTGCAGTTGATCCAACCTTTGAATTTTTTACCAGTCTTGGCATCGCGATGGCCTTTGAACCAATCACGCAGATTTTCAGTAAAGAATTCTTCAAAGGTTTTCATTTGATTTTACCTTTGCGTTTGCGGCATCGTGCAATGTATCCACTGGCATATGCACTGGGAAATACACTGTATTTAGTTTTTGCTTTCTTGTAGCAAGCATCTTTCTTTTCCAAGATGACTTGTTGATACAATTGTTCAAAAGTTTTCATTTTTTAGCTGCAGCTACTTTAGCACCAACCTTTTTCTCCCAACCAGAAACTTTGCCATCTTTGTTGCGATCAGCTTTTTTAGCATTGAATTCTTCTTCTTCTGATTTTTTGACCATGACCTTTTTCTTTTTAGATTCAGTGAGCTCAACAACCTTGCGACCCAAGTGACGTAAGATGGTCATAGCTTTGTCGCGAGTATAAGGATCCTTTAGATGCTCACATACAAATGACATTTTATCAGCAATGTCATTGATGGTTGTTTCAACAATGGGCTCCGCATTCTCTGCAAGCAATGCCATGTAGATGTCATGGAATGTAGACTCTTTGGCCATCTTTTTGGATGATTTTTTGAGTTTGTTTGTAGCAACTTTGTTGTGTTTGTTGGAACGTGCTGTTGTTGCATGTTTTTTGTATACTGAATGCATAATGTTTATATTTATGTTGCAGATGCTTAAATACGCATATGACTACACAATTCGATGCACTTTTTGAGCAGTTGATGCACAATGCAGAAAACATCTTTGAAGAAGGCAAAGGTGCAAGGTGCACCAAAGTGACTGGCCAACAATCTTCAACTCGCAACGATAAAAAATATATGCGTTGTGCTCGTGTAGATGGCAAGCTGAAACGTGTACATTATGGTGATCCCAATTTGAGAATCAAAAAATCCAATGCAAAGAAGAGAAAGTCTTTTAGAGCACGTCACAAATGCTCCAGTGCCAAGCCTGGAACTGCAAAATATTTTTCCTGCAAGAATTGGTGACTCTTGTAATTATGCAACATGCATTGAATAAATAATAACATGGCAAGCAATTTTACATACGAACTTCGCGATTCAACAGCATACAATCCATCTTTGCTGGGTACATCTCTTTCTGCAATTGACAATTCCATTGATGTCCGTTCATTTGGCACAGTAGGTGGCAAACAAGTAGTTGCAGTTCTTTATAACACTCTCACAAATCCTTTCAGTGGCAAACAGACTCTATCTGCAGGCAGTGGATTCAGTATCCGAGTTAGCACCAGTTATAACACTCGCCAAATTGCACTTGAATATTTAGACCGTTCTACCTCACTAGTGACATTGACAACTGCATTCAGTACATCCACTGTTCAGAATGTAACTGCTGCAACATTCATAAATGCTGAGGTTAGTCCGCGTACCCGACGCTTGTTGTTGCTTGGATACGTTTAAGCATTGGCATAATGGCCAAGTCTTTGGCTTTTAATTCTACTTCATAATCCACAGGCTTGCCATAATCCACTGGCAAGCCTGTTGCATAATCAGCATGTGACCTGGTGCCATTGATGCCTTCACTGTAATGAAAAACAGGCCTGCATGGCCAAGTTGAGTGAGCCATTTCAAATGCTTCTGCATGAGGCATTGCATCTCTTATCATGGTATGGTGCAAAGTATCATATGTCACCGGAATATTTGCAGCCTTGTAAAAGTATTTGTATAAATTGCTGATGGTCCACAATCCATTTTTATTGTCATTGACTTCTAATACCAGTCGCTTTTTGACAGCATCAGAACATTTGTCCAAGTTGGCAAGAAATACATCTGCAAGTTGTTGTGCATCACCTTGTTTGCGAACATGAATGTTGAAAGGTGATTCATGAGATTCAGGCAATTGCAGCAATTTGAACACCAGTGCATGCATCTCCAAATCACGAATGCTGTTGGCAATGATTCGCTCATTGTCACTGGTCAATGAAATGAACTCTGGAGGATGTGAACTGGTCCTCATGTTGGTGCTTTTGATGGCTTGCTTGGCAACATTGATGCTGTTGTAAATGTCTTGAGCATCTGCAAAATCATCAATGCTGAGTTGAACATCAGGATGATTGATGACTGGTATCAAATCAGATGAAAGTCTGTACCTTTTGATGCCCAATGCTGCACAGTGATGCACAGTGGCAGCAACAACATTGAAATTGTTTTGAATGCGTTTGCTCAATGTCTGCATGGCTTGTTGTCGCGGCAGTTTGACAAACTGAGTGTAAGTCATAGTTTGAAAATTTATGTCTCTTTCTTTGAGCATCAGTGACATGCAACACAGTCCTAAATCGTAATTCATCATACAATACATTACATTGTTTCCCATGAACAATCAACAAAAAAGGAGCCAGTATTTCTACTGGCTCCAACATGGTTTTGTGTTGCTAAGCGGCGCAACAAACTATTGCTTGGGCATCTTGATGTGACTGTATTCAGTGTTGCTCAGTGCACCATGCAACAATGTCTCACTGGAAACTCTCTCTGGATTGATGTCAATGCCACCACGACGAGCATACAAACAAAATACACTCAATTCTTGTGGCACAAGAGCATCACTGAGCCTCTTGTAAAGAGTTTCACAAATTTCTTCATGAAAGTGACATTCATCACGGAATGAGATGATGTATTTCAAAAGCGATTCAGGTGTAGCTGTTTTGTTGCCTTTGTAATGAATGAATACATCACCCCAGTCTGGCTGAGAAGTTACGCGACAATTGCTCTTGAGCAATGCACTATGATATTTAAATGATGTTGGTGCATCAATGTCTTGCACTTCAAGAAGCCCTGGCGTCTCTTGATAAACTGTTACTTTACCTGGATTGTATTCATCTTCAAGGGTAACAGTACTTTCATCAAAATATTCATCATAAATGTTGCTCTGATCTGCAACAACATCTGCATTGGAATGAATTGCTACTTGCACTTCAGTCTCCAAGAGTTCACCAAGATCTTTTTGTGCAAGATCTGCAATCTTTTGACGAACTTCTTCCTGAGTTGCACCCAGCTTGGTCATATTGAATGAGTTGAAGTAGAGCTTCAATGACTTGGATTCAACAATGTATTTGCTGGAGCAAGGATATACAATTTTACCAATGCCAACAACAGGAACTCCACTGTTGGTAAGAGCAGATACTTCATAAGCATTCCATGTATCATTGCCATAAAATGGCAATGCATCATCTTGAATGTTGAGATGTTTGCGATTGTTGCTGCGTGGTTCTCTCACTAATAATGATGCATCATATTGTGATTTATATTCTGAGGATTTGCCCAGATGAACGTTGATGTTGCTGTTGTCTAGTTGTTGTAGTGCCATAATTTATTTGATTGTATCTTGGATAATCTGCATGCGCTGCTCAACATTGCCATGCAGTTTAATAGTTTTATTTTTGAATTGTTCTTGAGCTAAAATATGGTTCATCATGTTGCAGATTTCATTTCTAAAATCTGCATCTTCAGACCTTTCTCCATCCTTGACCAGCTCAAAATCTGGTACGCAATGGAATATAATGTCTAGTTTTGATGCCAACATTTTTCCAACATTGAATGCATAATCCACAACCCAGCTCTCCACTTGACCTTTGCTGGCAAGCCAACTGGTATAAACAATGCCATCAATGATGCATCTGTCCATGATGACATTGCTCTTGTACTTGAGTGAGTTGATGATGTGCTGATTAACAATCAACGTCTGCGTTGCATTGTTGCCATATTCATTGATGGGAACTTTGTATTTGCGTTTGACTAATCTGGTTACTTCTTCTACATATTTGAATCGTTTGCCATAATGTTGTTGACATTGAGCAAGCAATGTACTTTTGCCCGTGGACTGTGCACCTGTAAAACTAATGATCATAAATTATAGTAGTGTATTTAGCAGTGTAATCCACTGCTTTATTGATTGCTTTTTAAGTTTGTCAATGACTTGATCCACTGTTTTGCATTCAACTATTTTAACTGCATCATGCAACACAATGGGACCTGCATCCACTTGTGCAGTGACGCGATGAATAACAGTGCCTGAATGAGTCAATTTCATGTCAAATGCTTTTTGTTGTGGATCTTTGCCTTTGAGTTCTGGATACTTGACAATGTCACCAGGATGCCCATTGTAAATCTGATATTTGAGACATGTAGCAGCAGGAATAATTTTGAGCCAACCATGACAAGTTACAATGCAATCTTGAGATGCAATGCTGTATGCATTCAAAATGTCATTGTAGAACTTGTCATCATTTTTAAATCCTCTGGCTTTGACATAATTCTTGCAATCAAATTGATGAAAATCAATGTCTTGACTGCTGTTGGTAATGATCAAGTCAGGAGATCTTTTGAGTTGTTGACAAATGGCTCTCAACTCACTGCCTGATTGTGAAAATAAAGCTACCCAGCGTTGTTTTTTATTCATAACGTACATTCAATGTTTAATATGCCCACTCTGCATCACCAAGCAACTCATCAGAATCAGTCCACCACTCATCCCACTGTTCATTGGTTGCTACTTTCCAAGGTGGAATAGTTTTAGCAGCATTTTCGCCTGTCAATGATACAGGCAGCCATTTGATTCTGTTATTAGGGTAAATAGCAAATTGACCATTGCTGAGTTTAATGAAGTTGGCTTCTTTGTGTTCTTGCATCAATTCAACATCTCCAATGTCAATGTATCCAATGGTTTGTTGGTCAGGCAAATAGTCCACAGTGAAGCAATAATGTCCCACTGCAGGTTTGCAACCTTTGCCCATGTTGATGATGCAAGGAACATCAGCCAGTTGTGACTTTTGCCACAACTCTACTGAGCCAGACAAACATTCCCACATCTGAACTTTGTGTAAAGGCAATGCATCATGATCTGCATCTGGCTTGTACCAGTACAGACATTGAGGAGGAATTTTATCATAACAAGCTGCATACTTGTCAACCCACACCTGAAAACAAAATGGCTTGTTGCGCAGCGCTCTCACTGATACCAGCCATGCTGGTTCAAATTCATTTTCACTCATGCCAAAAGCATCGCCTCTGACATATACTCGCATTTTAGGTAAATTAATGTTTCTCATAATGTAATTGGTACTTACTCACCAGCAACAATTTTGCCAAACTGTTTGATGTTGTAATGCATATCATCCAGCTGATCATCACTCATTTCATAATCAATGAGCTCATGCAGCTTTTGTTGTGGCTTGAAGTTGAGTCCAAACTCACCACTGTATCTATAGCCTTTGATGGCTGCAACAACAGGATTGCTGGTATCGCAAGAGTAAATGCTCTTGATGTTGTTTTGCACATAGAATCTAAATTCTTTGGCAAGAGAGCATCCCAACAAATGATGAGGTTTATTATGATTCCAAAAACCATCAACAATGAGCTGTTTTACCAGACGTTGACGTCCAGTGCACTGTCTCTCAAGTTTTGTTGCACCTGTGCCAGTGTACTCATAGTATGACAAGTCAAAGCTCAATGCTAAATAATCAGCCTTGCTGCTCATGTATTTGTAACACTCAGACAATTCATTGTATGTCTTGCCCTGCACTACACCAATGCGCACACCAGGTGGCACGATCATTTGCAAAAAGTCATCAAACATGCTGCATGTAGCATATCCTTCTTCAAGCTTGTCAGGTACAACATAATAAGTTGGCTGCAGTTGCTCAATCCATTTGATGAATGACTCAGCATTGTATGCAGTTCCTAGTTCAAAGATGCTGTTGTCCAACAAAACATCCTTGCCACACGCAATTGCTGTTTTGAAAAAGTTGAGATATTCTGGATGTTGATCCAGCAAATGAACTAAACAATATTCATAATCATTGTATTCATACAATGCATTGAGTTGACTTATGGGTGCTTCATGAGCTCGTCTGATTATCATACTCTAATATAATACCACTCTGTATTGTTTCAACAACATAAATAAAAATATGTTACCATTTAGAACCAAAGTCGGAGGATTGCTGGCTGCAGCAAGTGACACATTTGATCGCATCACCAGTGTTGCCAAAGGCATCATGTGCATTCCTTCATTGTTCAGTAGTTTTGCATCCACTGTTGCAACTACCAATTTGCTGGGGGTTGCTGCACAAGCTGCAGCTCAGCTAGCCAGTGCAGTGGCAGGCATGGTATTGTCTGCTGTTCAAGATGCAGTCAATCAAGTGTTGGGTGCAGCTGCTGCACTCATCAATCAACAGCTCAAGCTGATTCAGGAGTTGTTTGCAACTCTCAATGACATCAAACAGTTTTTAGCCAGCATTGATGACAAAGCTGCTGAAGCATTGGATTACATCAAGAATCAAGAAAACTGCAAATTTGCAGCTGGTAATCTTTTGTCTTGTGTCATCAACAGTGTAGCAAATCTCAGCCCAAAAAATCTTGGCAGCCAGTTGACATCGTTGAACAATGTGACAGGTAAAATAAATAGCATTGCAGATAACATTACCAGCAAAATAACACAAGTTGGCAGCAAAGCCAATGTTGTAACCAACTTCATTGACAGCAATCTCAATGCATTGGACAAAGCTAGAAAATCAATTGCAATTCAAAACATGTAACATGGAATCACTTCAAAATCCTCACACAGAAAAATACTATGGACTGACACGTGGTGTTGTAGTTCAAAACAATGATCCACAGCGTCGTGGATGCGTCAAAATTTTGACACAAGCTTCATACCCCAACATGTACAGCTTGTTTGCTGACAAATCATCACCACAGAATGAATCCATCATTGTAAATTTTCCTGCAACTGCAGGAGGCGGCAACATCAACAGAGAACAATTTGAGGAAATCAAAAAGAAACTGCCATGGGGTGAACAAGCATCTCCTTTGATTGGTCCAGGATCTGCAGGTTCATTGCAACACAGCAATGATGCATCCACCTCCAGTGGTCAGTTCAATGATGCTAAATATGGTGATGCAGGCAGTACATCTGATGTTAAAACCAATGCTGATGATGTAGGACAAAAAACCAGCAGCATTTTAGCCAAGCAAAATCCTGACAGTGAATATCAAGTGGTTGACTATTTTGAAGCTGCACAAGGAGCACGTGGTCAACCCATTCGCAAAGTCAATGCATTTGGTCGCATGTATTATCCCAACCCACATGGCAACTCTACTGGTGGTACCATGAGCGTTCCCAATGTAGGTGCTCATGTGTGGTGCAGTTTTGAAGGTGGTGACATGCAAAGACCTGTTTATTTTGCATTCAGTTATGGTGCTGCAGATTGGTCTTCTGTATCCACTGATTATGGTTTGACGCCAGGTGTGGATTATCCTGGTGCATATGAAAACAATGAAGCAGAAGATGTAGACAAAATCAAACGTGGTGGATACACTGTTGCTAGTCCTGGAGGCAGCATCAGCATCAGTGATACAGATCATTTTCGCAAAGTCAACATCACACATCATGGTGGTTCATTTTTAGAATTCAACAATGATGTTACATCTTTGTTCAGCAATACACATCAACAAATTCTGGTCAATGGTGACCAATATGAGTCTATAAACTTTGCAAAAAATACAGGCATCAAAAAAGACTACAACTTGTATGTGGATGAAACACATTATTTGCGTGTAGGATTGGGCAGTGGTGTTGCTGGTGCACTCAAAGAATGGAAAGACAAATATGCACCAACTGCATATGCACGTGCAGGCTTCAGCACACAACGAGTGACACCTCCTGAGCAGTCCAATGCATTGACACCTGGCACTTCCAACAAACAAGCCAAAGGAACTGCTGCAGCATATCCTGCTTTGGGTTCCAATCCCACTGCACTCAACTATGGTGCTGCAGCCCCTCCTGGTCCTCTGGTAGTCAACAACAGCACCAACAATGTAACCAACAACTCTTATGCTGCTGGTGCTGCTGCTGCAGCTGCTGGTGCCAAGCCAGAACCAGTGGAGTTGACTCCTGAAACCATTGTCAATGCTGCTGGTGTCAATGGCTCTGGCAACTACAGTGGCAATGGTGAATCATCTCCATCATCACAAGGTGGTGATTGGGAGCCCAATGATGCATACAGCAATGCATCCAACATGGAGAAAGACATTGCAACTGACTTGGCCAAAATAGAGAAAAAATTGGGCATGGGTGGAGATTACATTGTGGAAGTCACCAGACACAAAATAGAAGTAATTGGTCAATCATTCAACAACTTTCCAGGTGTTCGCATTGATGATGCAGGACGAGCCAGCCAAAATGAGATGCTCATTTCATCAGGTGCACCATTTGCAGGATACAAACAACACAAACATGCAGAGCCCATACAATCAGCTTTCCCTTGTGGCAATTACAATCTAACCATTGGTAATCAATTCAGTGTAACAGTGGGGAGCGGTGGAATAAACATGCAGACAACAGGGCAATGCAACATTGGCGGAGCCATGGTCACAGTTGCTGGTGCTCACCAAACAGTCATTGGCAGTGGCGGTGATTTGAAACTTACAGCAGCTGGAGCATTGGAAATTTCAGCCAGTGTTCTGACTTTGAGACAAAGCAACAACAAACAAGTATTCATTGGCAGCAGCATGGGCGTCAAAAACAATCTCATTGTTGGTGGTGGTGCACACATTGAAGGTGAACTGTTTGTCAATCACATTACAGCACCACTGGAAATGCAACAAACTCAATTGACAACTTGCTTTGGTCAACTGGTAGCAGGTACTGTTATAGGCATAGACTCCATGGGCGGCAGTGTTGTAGCACGTGCAACACCCAATGCAGTTCAGCTGTATGATCACAGCCATGTATTTGTCAATGTGCCACTCACATTGGTAGGCAACCCAGCTGCAGTCAGAAGTGCTGCAGCTGGGTTGAACAAAGGTGATGTACCAGCAGCTGCCAGTGCACCAACGCATGGCAGCAAAGCTTAAATGATGGCATCCACCAAACCATATTCCAGGCACTGGTCAGCACTCAACCAAATGTCACTTTTCAGAATCTCATCAATTTTCTTGGTGTTGATTTTGCTGTATTTTTTGTAGATGTTGCGAATGACTTCCATGAACTGACGAGCATTCTTGATGTCATCTTCCATCTCCACCATTTTGCCACCTGCTTCAGCACTCAATTGATGAATCAACATGAATGAAAATTTGCCCATGCTGCGTTGTTTGCACATGCAAGAAATGAGCGTTGCAGCACTGGCTGCACTGCCTTCTACAATGGAGTGAACATTGCATTTGAGATCCCTGATGGTATCAATGACTGCAAATGCTGCAAGCACTGAACCACCAAAGGAGTTGATGCGCAAGTTGATGGTGGGTGTACCAACACCAGAATGTGCTGATGACAACTGCTTGTCCAACTTCCTCAATTCAACATTGAGGGCCAAACATGGCTCAAAATCAATGTCACTGTAAAACCAAACGTTGTTGTCAACCACTCTCAGAAATTCGCTGTCAGAATCTTCTGATGCGCCCAACGGTGTGTTATTATTAAGCATGTATTATATTATTTAAATTGTTGCTGAAATCAACTCAAAAGTCATCATCCAGTGCACCTGCAGACTGATAATCAATGACTCTGCTCTCAAAAAAGTTTTTGGCTTTGATGAGATCTTGAACTTCAGACAAGAAGTCAAAAGGATTTTTATCATTGGCAAATCTAAACTTCATGCCAACATTTTCCAGACGTCTGTTGCCAATGTATTGCATGTATTCAATGAACATATCAGCATTGAGACCCAATACACCTTGAGCCAATACATCTTTGGCATATGCAATTTCAAGTTCTACAGCTTCTTTGAGATAAGCAGTCAACTCTTGCTCAAATTCATCATCCCATACATCTGGATATTGTTCCCTGACTTTGTTGATGAGTGCTGTACCAAACTGAATGTGCAGAGATTCATCACGCAAAGTGTATTCAATTTGTTCACCAATGCCTGGAATTTTATGTTTGAGTGCCAACAGCATGGCAAAGCCACTGAAAAAGAAAGTACCTTCGCATACAACCCAATACAAGAATGCAGCTTTGGTAATGGCTTTGCGACCTTGCGTTGTTGATGCATCAACATCTTTGTTGATGGTTTTTGTTACTCTCATTAAAAAGTCATCTTTGGCTTTGATGCTGGGAATGTTGTTGTGAGCTTCATACACATCATTGATGTCCAGTTTGAGACTATCACAAATGTATACTACTGTATCATTGTGCAAACACTCTTCCCAGATTTGACGAGCCATGTATTGACGACACTCTGGATCTGTAATGTGTTTGAACATGGTGACCAAGTTGTTGCCCACCAATGATTCAGAACCAGCAAAGAACCCCAAGCAACGTTTAACCACTTGCTTTTCAGCTTCAGACAATACATCAGATTTCCAATTCATAATGTCCCTGGTCATTGGAATGTCTTCAGGATTCCAGTGATTGTTTTTGCCTTTGCGGTACAATTCCCATGCCCACAAGTTTTTATGTGGAAGAATTTGATTGACCCCTTCTGAATTTTTACCAAAGATTTCGCCTGTTTTCATATTTGTATTGTATTTACCAGATGCTAAATGCTGTTGTTGCAGAAACTACTTATTTTTTTGCACAAGTTTTCAAAGTCTTCAGCGCATTGTTGTTCAACTTTATGAGCATTGATATGCAGCAAATGCAACAGTGACACAGGCACCATGCATTGAATTACATCCAAACAATCCATGTTGCTGTTTGCATCTTTGGTAGTGTGAATAAGTTGGTGCTGCTCACCTGTTGTCAAGTGAGCCAGCATCCACTGTTTGCTCATGCGAGGCATGTTCCAGGCTGGATTCTTCATTGGCAACTTTCACATGTTGGATCATTGACCATGCAAGCTTTGAGACCTTGAGTCTCTCCCAAATCCTCAATGGAGCTGATGTTTGTTTCAGCAGCCTTGGAGGTTACTGAAGCTTTCTCAATATCACTGGCTCCCTTGTTTCTCAGGTAGTATGTAGTTTTCATTCCCAATGCCCATGCATGCATATACAAATCATGCAAGTGTTTGAGGCTGGTTTTGTCATTGAACAAGTTGACTGACATTGCTTGATCAATCCATTTGCCACGCATTGCAGCTGCAGTCAGCAATTTGAACTGATCCACTTGAAATGCAGTCTTGTATTTTTCTTGCAACATCAACTTCTCTGCAAATGTAATGTTGGTGAGCTGAGCAACATCACCATTGACACGTTTGACTTCATTGAGCATCTCATAGTTCCAGAGTCCCAACTTTTTCAGATCATTGACAAATGCTTCATTGATGATGGTAAAGTCTCCACTCAAAGATGAACCAACATAGATGTTGCTGAAATAAGGCTCTGTACAGCTGCTGCATCCTACAATGTTGCTGATGGTTGCAGTGGGTGCAATGGCCATGACGTTGCTGTTGCGCATGCCATGATCAGCAACATGTTCACGAACTTGCATCCACTGCGGCAATGTTTCTTTGCCCAATGGCATAGATGCATCACCATTGCTGCGAGCTGCAGCAAGGTTGTTGTATGAATCAACAGGGAAGATGTTTTGACTCCACAATGAACCTTGGTAAGTGCTGTATGCACCACGCTCTTGAGACAGCTTGGAGCTGGACCAAATGGCATGCATGGACATGAACTCATACAGTTTGTCACTCATGTCCACTGCTGCATCACTGTCATAGTTGATGTCAAGAGCATAAAACAAGTCATGCCAACCCATGCTGCCCAGTCCTACAGGACGATGCTTGATGTTGGAAATTTTGGCTTCTTGAGTAGGATAAAAATTGATGTCGATGACATTGTCAAGCATGCGAGTTGCAACACGAATGGTATCTGCAAGCAAGGGCCAGTCAATTTCAACTATGCCATCAACAATTTTTGTGTGCCTGCCAACATTGACTGAACCCAAGTTGCATACAGCTGTTTCACCATATGTCTTGATTTGCCTGTCATTGTTGTTTTCAAACAGTGTAGGTTTGTTGTGCAGAGTAATTTCTGTGCAAAGATTGCTGCTGTGAACCACACCTTCATGTTGATTGGTGTACCGAATGTTGCATGCATCTTTCCATGTCATCCAAGGATGACCAGTCTCAAACAACATCTTGAGCATCTTCTTCCAAAGTTCTTTGGCAGACACTTCTTTGAACAAGCGCATTTCTCCACGTTTGCCTTTGTCAACATACTCCCAATACTTTTGCTCAAAAGCTGCACCAAACAACTCATGCAACTCAGGTGCTTCATCGGGGCTCATGAGATACCAAGGCGCATCATTGCGCACTTGATTCATAAACAAGTCTGGAATCCAGTTGGCTGTATTCAAGTCATGGCAGCGGCGACGTTCATCACCAGTATTCTTTTTGAGCTCCAAAAAGTCTTCAACATCATAATGCCATGTCTCCAGATAACCACATCCTGCGCCACGACGTTTGCCGCTCTGATTGATGGCTACCAGCATGTCATTGAACATCTTCCAAATGTAAACTGAACCTTGAGTCCTGCCTCCTGTAGAAGCAATGACAGCATTGCCTGCGCGGAATGGAGTAAAGTCCATGCCCAGTCCACCTGCAAATTTGCTCTTTTGAGCTTCTTGGTGCAAGCCATCAAAAATGCCTTCCAAGGAATCTTCAAATGTATTCAAAAAGCAGCTGCTCAACTGATTGCGTACTCCACCTGCATTGAACAATGTTGGTGTGCTGGTCATGTATCGGAATGAGCTCAAAACTTTGTAAAACTCAATGGAGCTTTTGGTGCGATCCTCTGGCTTTTCAGCCAATGCAAGTCCCATGGCCACGCGCATGAGCCAAGATTGTGGTGACTCAACAATGACACCATCAATGCGGTAAAAATATCGGTCATTGACAGTCTGCAAACCTCTGTATGGGAACAAGTAATCATTATCCAACTGCAATGCATTGCTCAATGCTTTCAAGTCATATTTGAGCAGTTCTTTGTTGATGATGCCTGCTTTGGTCAGTTTCTTCAAGTTGGTGATGAATGATTTGCGATACTGCAATTCAAATGCATCACTATCCACACCTTCTCCAAACACTTCTTTGTATACATTGCCCAGCAAAAGTCTAGCAGCTACATAGTTGTATTGTGGTTCTTGTTCAATGAGGGCTCGTGCAGACTTGATGAGTGCTTCATCAATTTCTTTGGATTTGATGCCATCATACAATTTGAGTGTTGCATTGTATACAATTTGCTTTGGATCTGTAAAGTCCAATCCTTTGCATGCACGCTTGGCGCAATTGAGGACTTTCTTATCACTAAATTCTTCTGTTTTGCCGCTTCTTTTTTGGACTTTGGTTACGCTCATGTTTAAAATATAATGGGAAAAATTTGTTTATCAAGTTAGTTTACTGCAATTGTACAAATTAATGCACCTGATGGAACACGATATGTTGACATATGCATGCGGCCTTGAGTATCTTTAATTGATACTGTTACAATGTCTTGTGAGATGTTGGGAGACCCTACTATGTCACCTTTGCATGTTACAGTGGTGATGCTGGCCATGCTTTGTGCATTGTATACAGTAAATTTGTTGCTACCAGTGATAGCTGCAGTGTATTGTTTGTTATTCATGCTGTCTGAGCATATTTATGTATGATTTTACATCATCATCAGTTTGAATTGCAGAAAATACACCTACATTTTCCAGTGAATCAATGGGACTATCTTTGTTGTTGCTCAAAATTTTTCTGGTGGTGGATTCTGAAACAGGTGTTTCAATATGAGTAGCATTGAGCAGTTTTCTGATCTCATTGATGCTGTATCCACGTTTGAGTAAGCTTTTGGCTTGTTTGCATGTATATGTCTCATGCAAAGTAGCTTCATCTCCTGCTTCTGATACTTTCTTTTCGTAATAATCTTTGTTGATTACTACTGTTTTGCCTGTGATGATGCACGCAAGCTTGAACGTGGTTTTTTCTTTTTCTTTGTTGGCCATGCTACAGATGTTTGTATAGGTGCATTATAACCGTTGTTACCAAGAAATCTACTGCCTTGTGGCATTTTAGGTTTGGAAGAGATGGATTGTGGTTGATTGTACAGTGGCCCACGTCCTCTGCGCGCATACTCTGAATCTTGCATGTAAAATGTTTCAAAGAATGTAGCAAAATTAATCATTTTTTGTTTCATCCTTTTCACTGCCAGGCATATAATTTTGTGGATTTTTAGCAAATCCTTTGGCTAATTTGACAATGCCAGTGAGCAGTTCAGGGCTCACTACTCCAACTACACCATATACAATTGCTTTGGTAAAGCTGGCCATCTCCACTTGCTCCAAAACAAACCAAGATATACCAGAGCATATGGATGCAGCTACAATGTTTCTGAAAAATTCAATGATGCTGATTTTTTTGCCGCTTGCGAGAATGCGCGCAGTCATGCCCAATATGCCAATGAGGCTCACAATCCAGCCACCACTGAGAAATTCACGCAAAAGATTCTTATCATCCATGTGGATATTTATTCAGAGCCAAAAGCAGCCGCACACAAAAATACTACTTTTGATAAAATACTAATGTCCAAAGGCTGTAATGGTGTGTTCAAAGGGATTACCTTCAATGTTTTTAACAAGATCCAGCATAGTAGCAGCAATGTCTCTAATCTCTTTCTGTGCATCTGGCTTGTTGTGCAATGCTAACATGTGGTGAAAACTTCTCCAATTGAAAGAGATATTTTAAGATAGAAACATCTCAAAAATATCTTAACATTATCACAAATTTAGTCAACATTAAGTTGTCCAAACTAGACTACGTGGAAGTATTGTGACATTCTAGTTCTAGCCAAGGTGGGATTCGAACCCACACAACTCGGTTTTTGAGACCGATACGTATACCGTTCCGTCACTTGGCCATTTGGTACTCCAGGCCGGGTTCGAACCGACAACCGCGGCCCAATCTAGGCCATACGAAAGGTATAAGCTTTCCGCTCTGCCAATTGAGCTACTGGAGCATTTGAAAATTGCTGGTGTTTAATGTGGTTATCCAGCACCACTTTGACTCTATCTGCCTTCTACGAATGCGTACAATTCGTCTGCATAAGCAATGATGTCTTGTGTTTTTGGTTTGAGCTCATTGATGAGCTCAACTTTAAACGGTTCACTGCTACGAACTGCATTATCGCGATGTGCGCTTATCTTTTCGTGGTATTGATTCATAATAGCGTTATGTGCCATACCAAGAACATCTAGTCTAACTTCGTATGCATTTTTGTTCATGTGTGTGTTTGTTTCCTTTCTATCTCTTGCGAGAAAAATGACTGACGGTTTCGACGACTCCTACAAACGTATTCTGTATTTTCTAGAACGCCTATTCAGCAACGGCATACAGAATTGGTGGCCGAAATTAATGCAATGTGAAGAGACTGCTCAAAGGTATTATGACTAGTCGTCCAGGCATCTTCGCGTTACCATATTACGCGTTTACATTGCAAATTAGTGTGGGTGAGATTCCTGACTACTCACAAGTCTACAATTGCGTCGGATTATTCAGCCAGCATCCAGTGAGTCAATTACTCTCACTGTTAATGATGCAAAGGAATGGTTACCTTCAAGACAATACAGCCATCAGTTATGATTACGATTTGTTGTCTTCTTACGTCACCAAGATTAGGCCAATCTTGGCTATTTCAGCTTTATCCGGCACAACATACTCAACCTACTTGGCGTCTTTACAGACGTTGCATAGTGCATTATGGACTGGCTGTCCATTGTTCTGCCACCACGGAATTTTTCAAAGATCAATGAGCTTTTGTTTGCTCTGCAATAACTTAACACCTGAGCCAATGTTTGCAACTAGTTTTTGTAAATATCAACAATGTTGAAGTTGAGATTTGGACCTTTGACAAACATATCAGATGCAACTTTGTTGAGCTTAATTGCAGCTCCTGCACCTACAACAGTGCGCTTGTGAGTTGCAGCAGCAGTAGCAGCATTGAAGATGTCATACAAATTGTGGTTGGTAGCAACCAGTTTCTTCTGATTGGCATTGAAGCCTTTGTTGAGATTGATGCCTTTGCGAGCATAATCAGCAACAGTGTCAGTGTATTGTGGAAATTCTTGCAACAAGTTGAAGCCGCGAGATGTATCTTCTTGTGAACCAAACGCATTTGCTACAGCTTGCAACTCAGCAAAGCTGGCGCGCGCATCTTTGAGAGCATCAACACGAGGCTTGATGCCACGCGCAAAAGCATCATTGGCACTGAATTTGAGATATTGCTTGCCAACATCGCCAATGGTATTGAGACGATAACCAACAGCTTCTTTGGTGGTCATGCCATTGGTACAAATGAGACGCAAAAAGAAGTTGCTGAATTGATTGGCTGAACGACCAATGTTGATGCTGGTACCAAACTTCCAGTCATCCCCTGCGCCCAATTGCACATCATGTGCATGAGATGTTTCAACAATGACTTGACAGCGGCCATCATTGAACCAAATGTTGTGAAATTCATTGTTGCTGCTGTTGATGGCATCAGCAAGTTTATCAATGTCTTTGTCAAAGTTGAGCTGTTCAACAGTGAGAGCATCTTTGCAGAGTGTAGCAACTGTATTATCAGCGCGAACAATGCAGCCAAACTTTTTCTGCTGACTGATGCTGTCCAATGCTTGACGAATGGTATTCCAATTTTCAGTTGGGTTCTGCATGATTTCGTTGGACAAGTTGTGACGAATACCCAGAGTATTCATGATGTCTTCAACTTTGTTGAAACGGTATTCATTGTTGATGATGAGACTGTTGCCTTGCGCTTCAACATTGCGAGTTGTAAAAGGAACAATGCGATGACTTTTAACGACGTTTTTGACTTGTTCAATGGCTTGTGTATTCATTTGTGTGTGTATTTTTTCTTAATTACCCATTACATTACGCTCTTTTTTAAATTGTGCAACTAAAAATAAAGTTTCCGGAACTGCATGGTGAGGAGTGAAGGTAACGCTCCTTCTTCTCTGGCGTGTCGAACCAGTGCATTGCTTCTATACTAACCCCTCATGTTCTTAATTGCGAAAACTGTTTTAAGAGTTTCATCTTTGCTTTTGAGCCAACCAGGAATGCTAATTTTACATAAATCAGCAATGCCAGTTACAGCAAACTCATCTGTAAAGTCAACATCAGTTGCATCAAACTCGCTGATGTGATAGCTGCTTATAACGCTGTTGGGAAGCCATTTTTCTGGACCCAGTGCATATTCGTATTTGTAGCTGAATCCATCTTTCTTCTTTTTGACGACCAATTGATACAAAGTAGCTTTTTTTGTCTTTTGAAGCTTCACTCCATATACATCATACGTTGTTTCAACACCATTATAGTATCTAGGATTTGGTGTTGTGGAACCGCAATTGCTATAGCCACAGTCCAGTGGATCATCTTCTGGATTTTCAGAATACAAATCAAACCCGTTGATGTGGTCGCAGAAAAATGAATCAAACATTGTAGTTAATTATGAATAAATAATGGTATGAACTTTCTTGAAATACTCCACATGTTTCTGGGACTTTTTTGCATTGCTGCAATTTTCATCGCTATAGCAAAAGCTTTGCCATAGTCCTGAGAATGCAGATATTATGGACATCTTACTTATAATTTTGGGAATTTTTGGCATTGCGTTGGGCTTGTACCTCATTGCAACAGCCAACCATCAATGATGTTGTTGCACCTGTTCATACAGTGCAATTAAATTTTTCATGTCAATGGTGTGATGATCAACTGCAAGTTTGTATCCATGTTGTTCAGAACCACCATCTGGTGCACCTCCAAGATAATCCGCTGGAGAGTATTCAATGCTGTTAGCATATGCTTTTTCTTTTTTCTTTTCACCCATTTCACTCTTGACAACCTTGATTGCATCGTTGATAACTGAATCAATAGTGCTTATTATTTCTCGATCACCGTGAAATAACCCTTTATCTATCATTTTTTCAGCAGGGTACAATACTCTTGGTTCACCCATTGCGTTTTTAAAATAAATGTCACCGGCTGAATGATATTTGGGATCTTTTAAAAACTCCATGGCCTTATCCAATGGCTGCTGCATAAACTGTTCTACATCATCTGGTGTAAAATTTTTATTGCTTGGAAATTTATCTAATAGTGTTTCTTGTACATAATCTGCAAATGTATCCCCATCTTTTGCAACATAACTCACAATTGCTTTTGCTAATTCATCATTTATTTTGATTGAACTCAATTGTTGATTTGCTTTTTGTGCAAATATTTTTGCGTTATCACTAGTGGTAATAGTCGAAAAAATATTATACCAATCATCATTTTTAAATCTGCCAATGTTGATTGTAGCACCTTTTAATCCGCTGCCAACAGATGAAAGTCTTTTTGCTGCAGGTAAAGCATGTATTGGTTTAGCAAATGAAGCTATCAATGTGCCAATCATTTTTTTGAGAATATTTCTGCGTGAATCCATCATGCATTTATTTATGTTAAAATTTGTTGGCTTTTAAATTTATAAATACCTCATTGCAACTGCCAGATGATCATATATCGAAGAACCCTTCAGCTTTAAGATATTTTTCAACTTTCATAAAGAAATTAATGTCTTGCAATGAGGGGTAATCCACATACTCTTTAGAAATATCACT
>Ga0181346_1000031_pt1 | contig 47330 bp, 47 predicted proteins | sample Su13VDMM15DN_FD_130100 | JGI IMG/M metagenome (GOLD analysis project Ga0181346, IMG submission 130100) | Freshwater viral communities from Lake Michigan, USA - Su13.VD.MM15.D.N | ecosystem: Environmental > Aquatic > Freshwater > Lake | place: USA: Michigan | collected 2013-07-15 | reverse complement strand
TCACTCAGCAATCTTTAATAGACGAGTTGTTGGTGGGGAGATTATGATTGTTAACAAGTATTTAATTAGTGATTTTGAAAAGATTGGAATTTGGTCTGAGGACTTAAAGAATGAAATTATTATGAACGAAGGTTCAATCCAAAACATTAACTTTAATAACTACCTTGACCAAGAAGATAAGAGATACAACTTCAAAGTTAAAAGAACTGAACACTTAATTAAGAAATACAAAACAATTTGGGAGATTTCACAAAGAGAATTGATTGAGATGGCTGCCGATAGAGCACCATTTATTGACCAATCACAATCAATGAATATCTACATGTCAAATCCAACATTGTCAAAGATTTCATCTTCACATTTTTACGGATGGGAAAAAGGGTTGAAGACACTTTGTTATTACGTTAGAACAAGAGCCATCTCAACGGGAGCAAAACACTTGGCTATGGACGTATCAAAAATTAACAAACCAAAGACAACTCCTGAACCACCAAAGGTTGATTACAGTTATATGAATCTACCTGAAAAACCTGAAAATAGTGAATTTGATTGTTTTGGATGTTCATCTTAATTATTTAAAAGATTTATAAATTATGTCATATTTAAACACACCAATACCAATTGTAGAGGCGTATATTAGAGGTAACTTTTTAAGAAACCAAGAAGATTCACATGATAAAAAATTTCCATGTTACATTTTTGGAATGTGCTCAATACCATCACAAGCACCCTTGTTTCATTTTATAATGGAAGATGGGGGTTTGTGGTGGAGAATGCCAATACATGCTTTTTGTTGGAAAGAGGATGCTCCAGAACAAGAATTAGATGAGTTAGTTCTTTGGGATTCTTTCTCATATCATGTTGGGGTTACCTCATATCCTATTTTAAAAAACAAAGTTGTTAAATTCTTATCAAGAAGAAGAGAAAAATACCAAGGTCGTTATTTGTTTACATTAGATTGGGGTAGTTCATCAGATTCTTCAGATACTGATTTTCTTCTTAGTGAGTTTCCGTCACAACACAAATGCGGTCATTTTATTGCGATGGATAATGGTAATTTTGCAATTCAACCTAACAACAGATTAACGGTACACGACCCATCATTTACTATCAAACAAGATTTAGTAATTCACAGAAAATACAATACTACATTGTGGACAGCTGAAAGAAATTCAAGATGGGTTACTCCTGATACTGACTTAATGAATTATGACCATACTGACCTTGAAAAAGGTGAAACAAATGAAGAAATGTCAAAAGCTTATAAAGAGTTTGAGTAATGAAAATATTTTATAATCACGATAATGGTTTTAATTATGATGGTAGGATTTTTTGTGAAGTAAGTTGTTTACCTGAAAAAGAAAGTGATGATGGACTTTTAAACGAAGGGTGGTTACCCTCAATGGAGGATTACGGTATATGGTACCAATCAAGAAGTTGTAGGTTGAATATGGATGACTTTTATATATCACATAAAAGAAAAAACATAATTAATAAATTAAAAATAAAAAATGTTGATTATAAAAATGATAATTTGATTGATACTTTTTTTAAAAATTATTATATAGAAAAAAAGTTTGATATTTTTGATTTATATACTAATTGTTCTAATTTTTTTAAAATATCTCTAATACAGGTTGAATATCAAAATGAAATTGTAGGATATGCGAGGTTTACGGAAAGAGATGAATCCAATATATTCTTAAATTTATCATATTCCGAAAAATACCCAAAATTATCTTTAGGGACTAATTTATTTTTTATTCTTTCAGAGTATACAAAAACACAAAATAAAAAATACTTATATATATATGAATCATACAAAAATGTGTATGAGTATAAAGAAAGTTTTACAAATATAGAAATTTGGAACGGAACTAAATGGATAACAAAAAATGGGAAAAGCTAATTTTAAAAATATTGACAAAACAATTGAGATACTTAAAAAGTTTGACAAAGTATTGTTTTTAACCTGTTCTAACAGATATCAAAAAATTTTAGAAAAACAAACACCAAAATCTACAATATTGGCCGAAGTCATTGCCGAAAATTTAGATAATGTAACTTTGATTAATGTACCTGATTTACAAATATATCCTTGCGAGGGTAATGTATCAAGAGAGGACGGTAATCAGTGTGGAACCAAATATGCTTTATTGAGAGACAAAGAAAAAAACCCTTCAGGGTACCACAGATGTTGGGCATCCATTCATAACGAAGATGATGAGTTATGGAAAATATCTAAAGAATTATTTGAATCTGATTGTGTAATTTTTTTCACATCAATAAGATGGGGTAGTGCTAACATGTTTTACCAAAAATTAATGGAAAGATTAAATTGGGTAAACAATAGATTTGTACCTGGTAACGAATCCAATATTATACAAGATGTCACATCTGGATTTATATGTGTTGGACAACATGCACACGCTGATAGAGAAATTGAAATACAAAAAGAAGTTCACGATTATTATGGATTTAAATTGAATAATAATCTTTATTGGTATTGGATGGCGGAAGACATTGAGTATGATGATGAAACTTATAAAGGTTATTTAGAAAGTTACCCTAAGTTTTTTAAAGAATTTAAAATTAAAAAAATTAAGTAATTTAATTTTTAGTATTTATGTAATATGGCAGAAGGTAAAACATATGGTATAAATTTCCCATTCCAAGATTCAAGGTATGGAAATTATTTTGGCTTATCACAAACTAATGATGATGAGATTAGGTCTAGTTTAATACATTTAATATTAACGAGAAAAGGTTCAAGATACTATCTTCCTGATTTTGGAACTCGTCTTTATGAATATATTTTTGAACCGTTAGATGGCCCTACATTTTCAGATATTGAATCTGAAATTAGAGAATCCGTTGATGAGTATTTACCAAGTATTACAATAACAAATATTGAAATTAAAGATGCTTCAGTAGGTTTAGAAAACAAAGGAACTTATGTTAATGATAACGATGAAAGAGTTTTCAAGGTTCCTGGAATATCTGATATAGAACACACAGCTAAAATAAAAATTGATTATAGAATTAATAATGATGCTTTCAATCAGAGTGATTTTGTGATTATTAATATTTAAGGATATATGGCAAACAAAAAGATATCTTATACAACTAGAGATTTTCAACAAATAAGAAACGAATTAATCAATTTTACAAAGACGTATTATCCTGATTTAGTTGATAATTTTAATGACGCTTCTGTTTTTTCAGCACTTTTAGATTTAAACGCTGCAGTATCAGACAACTTACAGTTTAATATTGATAGAAGTATTCAGGAAACAGTTTTACAATACGCTCAACAAAAATCTTCAATCTACAATATTGCTAGAACTTACGGATTAAAAATACCTGGTCAAAGACCTTCAGTTGCTTTAGTTGATTTTTCAATCACTGTTCCGGCTTTTGGAGATAAAGAAGATATTAGATATTGTGGTATTTTAAGGAGAGGTTCTCAAGTGTTAGGTGCCGGTCAAATTTTTGAAAATGTGTATGATATTGATTTTGCTTCACCTGTAAACGCTGAAGGATTTCCGAACAGATTAAAAATACCAAATTTTGACTCTAATAATAAACTTTTAAATTATACTATTGTTAAAAGAGATACAGTAGTTAATGGTCAAACAAAAGTTTATAAAAAAGTTATTACATCAAATGATGTTAAACCATTTTATGAGTTATTCTTACCTGAAAAAAATGTTTTAGGTGTTACAAGTGTACTTTTAAAAGACGGTACTCAATATGCCAATGTACCAAGTTCTCAAGAGTTTATAGGTCTTGATAATAGATGGTATGAAGTTAAAGCTTTAGCTGAAAATAGAGTTTTTGTTGAAGACCCTACTAAAGTATCGGATAGTCCTGGTATTAAAGTTGGGAAATATATTGAAACAAGTACTAAATTTATGTCAGAATTCACACCTGAAGGATTTTGTAAAATGACTTTTGGTGGTGGTAGTCAATCTGCGGATGAACAATTAAGAGAGTTTGCTAGAAATGGATACAAATTGAATTTGTACAAATATTCAAATAATTTTGCTTTAGGGTCAACATTAAAAGCAAATACTACATTATTTGTTCAGTATAGAGTTGGTGGTGGAGTATCCTCAAACTTAGGTGTTAATGTTATTACTCAAATAGGTAATGTTTCATTTTATGTTAATGGACCATCGGCAAATATTAATAATGTAACAATTAATTCACTTCGTTGTACAAATGTTACAGCGGCAATAGGTGGAGCGAATAACCCAACAATAGAAGAAGTTAGAAATTTAGTATCATTTAATTTTGCTGCTCAAGACAGAGCGGTTACTGTAAATGATTATGATTCTATTATAAGAACAATGCCTTCACAGTTTGGGGCACCTGCGAAAGTTGCGATAACTGAAGATAATAATAAAATTAGAGTAAAAATGTTGTCATATGATAACAATGGTACTCTAACTGAAGTTATATCAAACACCTTAAAAAGTAATGTTGCAAATTACTTGTCTAACTATAGAATGATTAATGATTATATTTCAATTGAAAGTGCTAACGTTATTGATTTAGCGTTAAACATTGATGTTGTTTTAAATAATAGTCAAAATCAGGGAGCGGTAATATCACAATTAATTAGTATTGTTAGTACTTTCTTTGACTCTGGTATAAGAGACATGGGTGAGAATGTATACATCTCTGATTTGAGACGTTTAGTACAAGATGAAAATGGTGTAATTTCCGTCTCAGATATTCAAGTGTTTAATAAAGTTGGTGGTCAATATTCATCATCTCAAACATCACAATCATACTCTGATAATACGACAAAACAAATCCAATTGGTTGATGATACAATTTTTGCTCAACCGACACAAATTTATCAAGTAAGATTCGCAACCAAAGATATTACAATTAGAGTTAAAAATCTTACTACAGTTAACTTTTCTTGATAATTTATTTTAGAAATTTTTATCTTATCTTTTTTAAAAATTTCAAATAAACTATTTATGAAAAAACGTTAAATGTCAGATTCATATAGAATAAGAACACAAGTAGGTGTTGACAAATCAGTTAGAGTACAATTAGACCAAGATTTTGAGTCTTTACAAATCTTATCTTTAAAGATTTTACAGAGTGACATTTATACCCGACAATGCTCTGATTATGGGGTAGTCGTTGGTAGGGTTACAGTTAACAATGGTTTAGGTATACCAAATGCAAAAATTTCGGTTTTCATACCTCTTGATGATACCGACTCAAATAATCCAATTATTTCCACATTATATCCGTATAAAACTTTGTCTGAATTAAATGAAGATGGTTTTAGATATAATTTACTACCATATCAGAAACAACATAGTGGACACAACCCAACGGGTACATTATTTACTCGTGAGGATGTATTAACTAACCCTTCGTTTATTGAAGTTTACGACAAGTATTACAAGTATAATTGTCAAACAAATGAGAGTGGCGACTATATGATTTTTGGAGTACCAATTGGTAGTCAAACTATTCATTTAGATATTGATTTATCTGATATTGGTGAATTTTCGTTGTCACCACAAGATTTAATTCGTACAAGTAATGCTACTGAAGGACAAGTAAATGGTATACAATTTAAAAGTTCTAGTAATTTAAGTGAGTTACCTCAAATTTTAACAGTTAATAGAACTATTGAAGTTGAACCACTTTGGGGTCAACCTGAAATTTGTAATTTAGGTATTACACGAACAGATTTTGACGTTTTAGAAGAGTTTGGAATTAAAATAGAACCATGTGCAATTTTTATAGGGTCTATTTTTTCAAATAGTGATGAAGATGTTCAAAAACAAAATTGTAAAGTTGAGAAAAATTTGGGTGATAAATGTTCTTTAATAAACGGTCCTGGACAAATTTTGGCTATTAGACAAACTATTAATAATGACATAAATGGAAGACCAATATTAGAAACATATACATTAGAAGAAGGTGGTAATTGTATAGATGAAAATGGGGCTTGGTTGATAAATGTACCTATGAATTTAGAATACGTCTATACCAATGAATATGGTGAAAAAACTATTTCTAATGATTCTAAATTGGGATTACCAACAAAAGGAAAGTACAGGTTTAAAATAAAATGGTCACAACCACCAAACTTATCAGATTCAGTTAGAAGAGCTTATTTTTTAGTACCAAATATTAAAGAGTGGGGATGGGATGACCAAGAAGTTCCATTTTCAGATGGTTATACAGACCCAACATATATTGGAAATTTTTTTGTTACAAGTTGTATTCCTCCAAATTCAAATGATTTTCAGAACGTTTATTATAAAAGAGCAAAGGCTTCATATGCGTTTAGTTTAGATTGGTTAGATTATGGGGATAGTGGTAATGGTATTTTATCAAGTGTTGGACTACAAATGGTCCAAGAAGCCGTAGAATGTGAAGATAGATTTTATGAAATGTCTTATAATAAAGTATATTCGGTATCACAACTTATATCTGAATATGGTAAAGGCCCTGCTAACAAAAGATATATTGCAATTAAAGAAGTTACCAGCACTGATTGTGTCGGTGCTGTAAATACTCCACCTGCTACAGATGTTCAATACAGACCAAGTGCTTTATATGGTTTAGCGAGTTATTTTTTAAGATTATTTTCTATAATAATATTTGTATTAGTAATAGTTTATCATATTGTAAAAGTAATTCTATTAATAATTTTAGCAATCGTTATTTTTTTCCAAGAGGTTATTTGTTTAATTGCTGACACATCTTTTTTAGGTATATCTCCATTTAGTTTTTTAAATGGTGCGTGTGAAAAATTAACTAAATTAAGGAATGAATTAGAAGATATAGTTATTGATGGTGGTACTATAAATTTACCACTTTATTTACCTGGTGAATGTGAGTTTTGTGATTGTTCAGTTTCGGATTCAACAGGTGAAACTAATCCTTCAAATGTTCCTGGTCTTAGTGGTGTTGCTGATGATATAAATAATACTAACGTATCATGTTTGTCTAAATTTTATGAGCAAATTACATTTGAAAATTGCTCAACAGATTACCCAATTTTATTATCGGGTAAACAATCACAAAATGATGGAAGTGCGACTGCACATGCACCAACATTACAAAATAATGGTAATTATGAGGTTTATTTTACTTCTAGTTTAACAATACCTGAAAGACTTAATTTATTTAATACTAAGGCAAAATATTTTGATGATAGTGCAGATAATCCTGGAGGTGGGTGGAATAGAATTAAAGTTTCATTTGATGTAAACCAAAATGACCCCCTAACTCAATGGCATTTAGATAATGTTATAGCTTTAGTTGTAAATCCTAATTGTAATTTGGATTTAACTACAGGAAACTTACTTTCTTTTCAAAATTTAACACAGTCCAGTGACCCAAATTTATATGAAGGGCCATTAAATACTTATGGTAATCATTCTGTTACCGGTACTCCTGTGGGTAATCTTGTATCTAATGGTAGTACTGAATATTATCAAAGTAATATTAATCTAACTTGGGCTTTATCAAATGGTTTTGGTAATACCTCAACGTCTTATATTATTAATCAAGAAACAAACGATATTGATTTTTTAAGATTCCCAACTGATGTTGAGTACTTCCAAGTTATACATACATCAACAGTACAGGACTTTATTAATAATAGTGACCCTACAAATACAAATTCATTTGCAAATAGATTTTTAAATAATTCTAATTTAATTGTTAAATTACGAGATTTACAGGCACCTGGATTTCCGGGTGGTGAAACACAATTTACCGTAAATACATCATGTTCTACTGATTTTTTAAATCAAATTGTTGTTTTTGTAGTTCGTGGGGTCGACCCTCACTCTTCGAGAGTGAATTGTCAACTTGATTTGAGTAGATTATATGGATTTAACACTGATTTCACAACAACTTGGGATGGTACATTTACAATACAGGCTAATTTAAAGTTAAATATCCCAATACAAGGAAGTTTTAAAAACGTTAAACATGATTCTTTGTCAGATAATACTACTTTAGACCCTTATAGTGGAATTCATTTGTTTTATGATTCTTTCCATTTCCAACCTGATACAAGTTTATTCCAAAATTACCAAACTAATTATCCTTATTTTTATTCTAATATAGATAACGACAATACGGCTGGTTCACCTATCCAAGCAAGTACATCATCACCAAATGGTTTAAAAATCATTAATACAAATGGTTTTTCAAAAGAGTTATATTATTTAGCGGCATCACCACCAGGTCCAAGTATTTGGATTACAACCCCACCACCATCATCTTCTCCAACCCCTGATTTACAATATAATTATCCAAATACAACTAGAAATAGAGGATATTATTTAAATGAAATAGTTGAAGGTAGTGGTTTATTATATTTGAATAATACTAATTCACTTTATGTTAGTTGGTACTCAAATTTTATAGGGGACTTTCCTACAACACCCGATTTTTGGTACCCATCAATTCCGGCTTATGCTGATAGTTTTTATTACTCACAAAGTTATTTAACTACATCAACAATGACATTCACTTTGAATAATGTTGGGAATGAAAGAAGAATGGTTATGAGGTCTGATAGGTTACCTACATCAAACGTCCAAGAAAATAACGGTAATTACAGTTACCCTTTATTTATTAATAAAAATTTATATATAAAAATTGTTTCAGACGAAGGAGTTTCTTTAGCTTCTAATGGTGAATTTCAGGTAACTAATTTTAGCGGTAATACTGACGATTATAATGAGGATTTATCTGATATTACTTCATCAACAAGTAATTTTGATGGAGCGATTAATTCATTTACTTGTGCGGGCGCAGTACCTTCTGATTGTTATCAAACTGATTCTAATGGGTATGTACAAGTTTTACCGACTGATAATCCGTGTAACACAATAAGTCCTCTTGGTGTTCCTCCGGCAATTGTTGTACAGAATGGTTGTTATAGATTAGTGACTTATCCTCTTCTTTCTTTACCGAATGATATAAAATATATTGCCGAATGGACTTTTAGAGTTAGACAAGGTTTTATCGCTTGTTATGGTATCTTTAATCATATATTTACAAATAGTTGGCTCAACGGTAGTTTATTTGCATTTCCATTTTCAAATAATGTTTTTTTCACAAGTAACTTCGGTAATCAACAACCTGGAGAATTACCTGCCAACTCACCGTATAATTGTTATTGTAAACATACTATTTTTTTGGATATAGATACTAATACTCATTATTATAGATGTAGTCCATATAATGTGTCAAACGGATTTATTGGTAGATACAATCCTAGAATTTCAGGATTAAATTATTCAATTAATAATTATTCGTTTGGCCTTACAAAAACTTTGATGTTCCCAACAACAGTTATTGATTTAGGACCTAGAACTGATTATTTAGAAGAATTAATATTCAGTAATGAATATCAAGGATATGTTTCAGATAAATTAAAAACAACAACATATCAGGATACTACTGAACTATTAAGTTTGTATTTAATACAAAGATTTATATCTACGACTGTTGCAGGACAGGTTCTTCAAGGGATTGCTGGGTTTCTCCCTGTATTTGGAGACCCTGTATTTTATTATTTTAGTAGAGACAATAATAAAATGGATGCGGATTATGTTCAGATGTTACAAATTAATTCTCAATTAGGTGTAACACAATTTCAAACTTCGGTATATAACAATGCTAACGAAATTTATTTTTCAGATGGAAATTCTATAAATTCAGTTTTTGGGGTTTTCTTTAGAAGTAATTTACAAACAACTGACTATATTTCACCTAAAAGAAAGATTTTAAATCCTTATTTACCACCTAGTAGTGATTGTGCTTACGATGTTTTTGGTTCAAAAAGTCAAAGTGTTCCTTTTTATCAGTGGCGTACGAACCCTAATAGTAATGGTACTGATAGTATTTTTGGAAGTCAGAAAAATGAATGGGCGGTTTTTTATTCCGTATCTACTCCATTTTTGACTATCAAATATCAAGAAGTTGATAGAATGAACCCTCTACATAAAAATATGCAACCAGTTGACCAATCCCAATCAAGATTTTTTAGAGGGTATATGTCTAATATTTCTTCATCTAATCCTGTTACACTTCAAGTAAATTATGATGCTCAACCACCTCAAGCTGGAGGACCGGTACCTAGAATTACTTTACAAGGCTCTCCTTATTATTTCTACTTTGGTACGGGTAGAGGGAAAAGTAGTTGGGATTTGTTTTCACAGAAATGGATAAACACAGATGTAATTGATTTTTAATTATGAGTAGATTATATGATGATAGGGTTGTATTGGGTTCATTAAGATTTAAATCAGCGCCAAATACTGATTTATTATTTAAAATACCGTTCAATCAATCAACCAAAATAATGACTGAATATGACCGTAGTATTGAGATTAGTTTGGCTCAAGTTTTTGATGATGAACGACAAAATTCAACTTTATTTAGACCAACGGCTAAATTCCAAATACTATTTTATAATTCATATATAGGTTTTTCTAATTATTTACCATTTAATAATAATTTATATATAGATTTAACTCAAGACACTATAGATTTTTGTAATACTAATAATTTTAATCCATTATATGGTTTTCCACAATATTTTGAATTTGATTTTATTAGAACAGATTTTAATGTTACAGGGTATACTGTTGATGATTCTTTTTATACCCCATCTTTAAAACACATCCCTTTTATACCTCAGAGTGCTTCAACATATAATTGGAATCATTTTATAAGTTATGGATATGAAAATGATTATAATAAAAACATGCAGGCCTATATGAAAGTGGACTCAAATCCATTAAGTATTATAAACTGGATTGCATCTGAAGGTATTCCATTTGTTTTAAAAAACACAATGTTTAATGGTTTAAATGTAATATCTTTTATATGTCCTGTTAAACATGGACTTAATGTTGGTGAATTTATTGAGTTAAGTTTTTCGTATAACGGACAAAATATTTTCCAAGTAGATTCAATAGGTGATGGTTCAGTTGATAGTAAATTCTATATTGTTAATATTATTAACCCAGGGTTTACCGGTATTATCTTTGTTGATAATACAAATGGTACTTTTAAAAGAGTTTTGAATCCTGACAATTTAACGGAAACAACCTCAAAATATTATGTAAGAAAAAATAAAATTTTAACAAGTATTAATGACCAAGTATTAACCAACGCTGGTTTTGAACAAAATATTTTTGGTAACAAAAAACAATTTATTAAATCTAATTCTACAAATAACGGTTCATCAAAAGTTAATATAAAACAAGGGTCACAAAGTTATACTTTAAGTTTCCAAAAAGATATTGATATTATGGGAATGGTTGATAATCAAATGAGGCCTGTTAGTGAACTTTTTTTCACTACAATTTGGAAAGGTTATTTTGGATGGACATTGGGTGAAAAAAATAATACAGGTGGATTTTACAGAATGAGAGAAGGGTGGGAATTTAACTTACCACTTAATCCTGTAACACAATTACCTATCAATTGGTGGAGTTATAATAACTCAGATTCGGATTCAAATATACCTAATAATTTTTATAATCTACCAGCTCCGTATGGTGTTGGTCCAAATGGTATCCCATATAATTTTGTTTATAATGAAACTCTTAATATTGGTGATGTGATAGATGGTGATTTTTGTGAATGGAATGATTTTGAACAAACTGAAAGAGTTATTTCTGACTTGTATCATAAAATAACTTTTAATAGAGACCTTTTTAATATTGGTACTAATAGTATAAACTATAAAAATCAACTTGGATATTTTTACAAACCACATACACCAGTTCAAATTAGAGTGTTTTCTTCTTATTTGGAAAGTGGGTTACCAAGTCAAGTAACTAATATTCCTAGTCACTCTCAATTTTCACAAAATAGAAATGTTTTTGTATGGAAAGATATATATACATATGGGTTTATTGATACGGATGGGATTGGTGTTGATTTCCCTTTTTTAAATAATAAACATCACCCATATAAAAATATTATTTTTAGAATAATACCTGAAGGTACAAACTCTAGACAGTTCACTACCATAATTGACCCAACAATAGATGAGTGTGAGTAACAAATATAAATTTACAATACCAATTTCAACAGACAAATATCTTAATATACCTGTTGAAATTAAATGGGATTTCTATGGTCAAGATGATAGTATTGAAAAGTTTCAGTACGATTTAGTTGATGATATAATTGGTAATCCAAAGGACTATGAAACTGAAAGATTTTCACATAATAGTTATGGTACAAACTCACAAACTAAATTACAATATGATTTTTTCTTTTATAATTCAACTTCTTCAGATATCCCGACTTCTTTAACCACTGATTGGGTTCAAAGCTACAACACCGCCGGTATACCCGACGAAGATATCTATTTTAAATCAAGACCTTTTAGAAAATCTTTTTTTAAGATTGATTTTTACGATTCAAGAGAACCGAGTACTCAAAAAAATTATTTTACAATTATTTTACCTACAACAAATAGTGAGTTTACTGAGGAGTTTATTCCGAGTATTAACTTGTATAATAACATAAAAATAAATTTACCAAAGTTCAATTTAGATTTTATAGGGTATAGTGAAGGATTTTTTATTTATTGGTTAAAAGATATTGAATTATTTAATTTAACGACATTTTATATGACTGCAAAATTTTTTGATGCTAAAAATGGTGTTTTTATAAAAATGATGACGGCCCCACAATCAACTTTACCTAATAATCGTTTTAGTTTTAATTCGTCAGATTATTTTTATTATCAAGTAAATTTAGATTATATAAGTAAGACATACGAAATTTATGATGTTATTTCATTGAACAGGGTAGGTACTAGTACTTCACCAATAAACTGGTTTGAATATGTTAATCCACCCGCATAATGGAAGATAGATTGTTTAAAATAAGAATTTCACCTGAAAATATTAAAGGGGATTTAGTTCCTGTGAGATATATTCTAAATGAATATTCTGAAGTACTTCCATTTGACCCATGTTGTCAATTAACAGGTGATACTGTAACAGGTATAACTACAGGAATTACTTTTACATATACCTCTATGACAGAATTATTGTCGGGAGGTACTGAAGGTGAATCACTTTTAAATTTAACAATCCCAATTTTTTTAAGTGAAAATATTGTTGATATTGGTTATTATAATGTATTTGACGGATTTGTCCTTCAAAAAGATACCTTAATAAATTTTTTATTTAGTGCAGATACTATAAATCCATATAGGTACTACTTTTTTAATACATCAGATATTGAATTTAAAAAATTTCTTGAGTTTTGTGATTACCAAATTAGTTGGGGTGATGGTACACCAATTCAAGTGATAACATCAGTTTCACCAAATTATTACTATCATGACTATGTACAAGATGGTGAATATGAAATTGTAATGTCAGGTATGAGTCCTTGGGGGTCTAATATTGTTAAAAAAACAATAAATGTACCTTTTGATAATGTTACAATTACCAATCCAAATGGTGAAGTATTTTTCGTACCAAGTGGGGGTAATTGGTCAGGAACTCCAATATCATATGATTATATTTTTTCAGGTGATTCATATTGTGAAAATGATTCCCCATGTTGTGATTTTACAACAGTTCCATTTTTAGTTACAGGATATACTTTCTCAAGAGTAAACGATTTAGAGGTGTATGGTAAAAAAACTGATTTAACTTTAGGTAAATTTAAACCTGGATTAACAGTTACAGGGCCTAATGGTTCTGAAGGTATTTGGTGGGGTCCATCTCCTGATGGATTATATACCGCCTATACAATAAATAATATTAATTACTATGATTATGTGGATGGCTCAACGGTATTTGTTGTTGAATCATCTGGTTGTACAAGTGATTTGATATGTTCAGCAATTACAAAAAATGAAGTTTTAATGAATGTTATTTCAGAAATTGAAGTACAATCAAATGTTTTTGCGGAAAGAGGTAAAAATACAGCTTTAGAATATATCCAAAGATTAGGAGAAGTCAGGAATATGGGACAACTTGATAACTATGGTTATGGATTTTTTAATGTTATAAAAATATAAATTCAATATTTATAAATACGAAAGTAAAATTATTTTAAAATGGCAACAGGCACATATGGTACAATAAGACCGTCAGACGTTTCACCCGAAGATGTTGATATAATAATGTTATATACTCCATCAAGAGACGAAACCAATAATTTTGTTTTAACAAAATTAAATTCGGTTTCTTTATTGAGACCATACTTTAATAATGCTCAAACAGGTGGAAATACTGATGTTGAAGTTTTAGGTGGGTTATATAATTTAAAATTACCATCAGACCAATTTAACAAACTTGGGATTTACACACTTTATTTGAGACCGACTGAAATAAGAACTACGATTTTAGATTGTGGTGTTTTATCTGCTTTACCAAATGTTAGAGGTTTAGTGATAGATTTAAATGCGGTACCCGCAGAATTTAGGAATAGATTTATAAATCAAGGATTAATTGGTTACAGAATTGAATATCTAAATGATAATGGTACAAAGATACCAAATTTTTTCAGAATAATAACATCATGTTTTTATTGTGAACCTGTTGTACAAAATTTAACAAATACTACGGCAAAGGCGGTTAGATATAGATATACTGATAATAATACAAATTTAATTTTTTGTACTCTAACCCCATCTACAGCACCTACAAATAAACCAAACGCTATCCCATATATTGGGCAACCAAATCAAAATGTTGTAATTACAAATACTTTTTTTAATCCAATTACAATTGATATTGAAATTGCTGACCAAGATTTTTCAACTTTAGCGATTGCTCTTTATGGTAATCAGACCAAATCTATGGATGATGGAATTTATACAATTTACGATTCAAGTAATAACATTTATAAGCAATATAACTTGTATGAAATCAGAGACCAATTTAATAACTTGTTATATGAAGTGAGACAAGATAGAGGTAATAACATTGATTTTAGTAAAAACTTTACAAATATAACTCAATAATGGCTGTTAATAAATTTGTCTGTCCCCCGATTTCAGCAACTGGAAGTGGTTCATTTTCAGATGATTTAGTTGGTTTCCAATTAGTTCAAGGGGGAGGACTTACTCAAGGTAATTTTGAATTTACAGTTGGTGTTACAGAAAAAACCAATAGAGAATTTTATACTGGTGTTTTTTCAGACCCAGTGAATTTAAAATCTATGGGTGTTGAAAGTGTTGCACAATCTAAAGTAATATTTGAAAACAACTTTAAAGTATATCCAAACTATGATTTAAGTGAGGTTACTAATTTTACGTTATATGGTTCAATGACGAAGAGAATTTCTACGTCTGTTACAACTATTATAAATTATTTTCCGGCATCATTAGAAATGCAGTTTATTGGTATTAATTACACAACAGGAACAACAGCTTCTAACGTTGTATTTAATTCAATTGAAAATACTACAAAATTTGATTTAGATTTATCAAGAATTAGGAATCCATTTGGTATTGATTTCACAGTAAACTCTACGAGAAATTTATCCCTTAAAGAAGTTAAAGTTTCGCCTTTAAGAGATATGACTATTGAATATAAAAAATATTCTTTATTCTATTTGGGTAATGAATTTCCTTTAATATTATTACTATCAACAACATCTCTTACATCTGGTTTATTGACGATATATGTTAAGGGAAATCCATTTTCAGGTAATACTCAAATATATAGTGATATTATAGTTAGACCTAATGATTATGAGGTTAATAAAGTTTTTAATGAAAGTTTAGATGATGTTGAAAATTTTATTTTAAATAGAAATTCAGTTCCTAAATATAGTGCTCAATTTAAAATACCTCAAATGAGTGATGGGGGTCAATACTCAGTAACGAGTACATTTATTACATGGCCACTATCAGGAAGATGGAACTTAGATATTGTGTCAAGTACTTTTACAACATACTTAACAAAATTAAATGCGATAAGTGAAGATTTTGATTTATATCGTACAAATTTAATTGCTAGATTTTTAACTACTGATGCGTTTAAGGAGTTTGATACTGTCGGACAAAAAATGCAAAAAGTTTTACAAATTTATGGTAGAAGTTTTGATGAGATAAATAAATTCATTAATGCATTGGCGTTTATGAATTCTGTTCATTATAATACTGGAAATGATATACCATCACAATTATTAAAAAATTTAGCTCAAACTTTGGGTTGGAATACCGCAATTTCGCCAATTAGTAATGATAACTTTTTAAATTCTGTATTTGGAAGTACTGATAGTGGTGTGTCTCATTTTGCAGGTTTACCAACACAACAAACACCTGATGAATTAAATTATCAGTTTTATAAGAATTTAATTTTAAATTCAGCATTTCTTTTTAAATCAAAAGGTACAAGAAAATCAATTGAAGTTTTATTAAGATTAATTGGGGCACCTGATGCTCTTGTTGAATTTAATGAATACGTTTATTTGGCAGACCAAAGAATTAATATGAGTAGTTTTGAAACACAATACGCTCAAATTTCAGGAGGTACTTATACTCAAGAAATTCCTATATTAAATCCTGCTGAAATTTTCACTATTTTTGGGGTTCCTTATACAGGAACAACAACTACTACCTCATATGAAGATGTTAATTTTGCTATTTCGGAATATCCTATAGATGATGAAGGATATCCGTCGGTGCCTGAACCAAGTCAAAGTTATTATTTCCAAATAGGTGCTGGATGGTTTGAATCCACACCTAAACACAGGTCACCTGAACAAATAAATTTAACTAATGCTGTGTTTACAGGTTCAAACCCAAATTATCAGACTAGTTTAATACCATTTTCATATGGTCAAATTTATTTGAATAGATTTAGATATTTTCCTTATACAAAATTAGGTTTCAATTTAAGAGAAACTATAGATAATAATAAAAGTTGGACTAACACCGAAATAGGTCTAAGAACAAATTTAGATGCTGGGTATAATTCAAGATATGTTACAGATGATGACCGTTTAGTTTTAAATGTTAAGAATACTGAAATATTTTTAAATCCAGCTCAAGGACTTGCTTATGACGTGTGGTACATGTCAAGACAATATAATTATCCAATCCCAAATCAAGGATTGAAATATATACCACCAACACCATGTAACCCAAATCCTGTTTCCAACTATCCTATCAGGGGAGGAGTTGACTGGACGGAGATTAACCCTAGACCGGGAAGAAAAACATTTTTTGAGTTTGCTCAAACTTTTTGGTTTAATATGATTAATGTTAGGAATAGACAACATATCAGTGATGGTAAGACAGGTGGTTATCCAACATTACAATCAATATATTGGAAATATCTTCAATCAGAAGAAAATATTGGTATTGCTAATGATAACTTTACATACCAAACAATGATTCAGTATGTTGAAGGGTTAGGTGATTATTGGGTTCGTTTGATTGAACAATTAGTTCCTGCAACGACAATTTGGAATACTGGTTTAAAATATGAAAACTCAATTTTCCACAGACAAAAATTTGTATATAGAAGACAAAGTGGTTGTCAATTAATACCTATCCCTTGTAATCCATGTTCACTTACTGCTAATATTTTTAATAATGATTGTCCTGTTGAATCTGTGGAATGTTCTAAATATCCTTGGATGGTTAGTACTACAATACAAGATTTTACAGGTGTTTTAGGAGTTTTACTAAATAACTATTTGACCACAAATGGGTATATTTTGAATGATTGTGTTGCTAACAGTTTAAATACCGAATGGTTTGTTGACTTAAGATTTAATGATGTACCTGTAGTCACTGAAAGTTTCTTTAATGGTATTGGTTATAATACACCAGGATTGAGTACTCCAACAACTACTGATTGGGATAATGGTTTAGTAAGTGCTTTAGACAGTTTATCTTCACTTGGTTATAGTTATTATTTAACAAATGAAGATACCATAATTATATATGGTACCGTGTGTGGTTTGGATTTAAACGATTTAAATTTCAAATTGAACATAGGGATAAATTTTAATATATTATGTAATTAATGTCATCTTGTGGATTATCAACAATATTAAGTATTACTGGTGATTGTCAATCAATTAGTTCAGGCGCGTTTTTTTTAGAAATCGTTGGTACTGCTCCTGATTATACCATTGTTTGGAATTACCCTTATACATCAACAATTCCTTTAGGACCCGGTGTGACAACTTATTCTCAAGATAACTTGTCATATGGGACGTATACTTTTACAGTTTACGATTCATGTTCACCATCAACTAGTTTACTTGTAAGTGTATATATTTCATCGGGAACTTGTGTTTCAATTTTAAATGAAATTAGTACAATATGTGGGTTAAACAACGGAAGTTTAACCGCTAGTACTTCAAATATTTATGGTACCCCGTCTTTTTATCTTTATGAGACAACTAATGGATATATTTCATCAGGTAGTTCATTCACAAACGAATTTTCTTTTAATAATTTAGAATCGGGAATATATTACGTTATTGCTGATGATGGTGGGGGTTGTACAGGTAATACTCAAAGTTGTGTTATAAAAAGTTCAACAACTGTAAGTTTTGGATTATATGTTGTTAACGATTCGGCATGTACACCAAATCACGGTAAAATTTATGTTACAGGTTTAACAGGTAATCCACCATTTACTTATTTATGGTCTAATGGTGAAACAACAAATTTCACTTCAGGTTTAACTGAAGGGTCTTATTCTGTAACCATAACTGATGGTACAGGATGTTCTCAAGGGGTTGGAGCTGTAGTTGGTTTAGTTCCTTCATTAGGATTGGGTTCAGTGATGTCAGTAAGTCCTACTTGTTTTAACTCCGATGGCGAACTTACAGTGACTATAACAGGAGGTACTTCACCATATTATTTTTCAGGGTCTAATGGTGATAGTTCAATAACATTTAGCAATTCATATTCATTCACTAATTTAAGTGGTGGTTATTTTAATGTTTATGTTGTTGATGCTGGTTTATGTAGTTTAAACGTAGGTACATCAATTTTAACACCGGGTGGGTTTAGTTTAGTTTCTTTAACTACCGGAGATTCTCTTTGTGGTAATAATATTGGTCGTATTGATATTACATTACTTGGAGGTTCACCACCTTATGTTTATTCAATTACCGGTACGTCAGGAAATGTGATAAGTATTAGTTCATCAAGTCCTAATTATAGTTTTACAAATTTATCTGCGGATATATATAATTTACAAATTTCGGATAATGGACCTTGTGTTTATTATGATACAATAACTATTAATTCAGTTAATAGTTTTGACTTATCATTTAATGTCACAGGGGCAACCTGTGGGTTAGATAATGGTTCAGTAGAGGTGTCTTTAAATGGTGGAACTGGACCATATACATATGGTATTAATGGTTCCTCTGTTGTAACATCTCAAAGTGCTGTTACGTTTAATAATTTATATTATGGAACATATTTAGCAACTGTTACCGATAATACAGGTTGTACTATTAATGAATGGGTTGTGGTGACAAACACTTCAAACATGGATTTTATAGTTTCAAGTGTTAATCCTACATCAGGTAATGATGGTTCAATATCTGTTTTTATTACAGAAGGTACTCCATTATTTAATGTCGTTTGGAGTAATAATGTTAATGGGCAAACTGGATTGACTGTTAATAACTTAACTGGTGGTACATATACTGTAACAATAACTGATAGTTATGGATGTATATTATCAAGAACTATAGATTTGGTAGGTTATAATACGTTAACTTCTTACGAGGTATTCAACATCTGCGATTCCGTGTTTAATGATGAGGGAGTCAATACCCAAAAGGGCCCATTACAAATGTTAAACGAAGGTTTTTATGATTTAACAACTGGTGATACTATATGTGTTTTAAATTCTGCAATTTTTATTGCACAAGTAAACGTAAGTGGTGTTACAACTGAACAATCTTTCTATACAGGTTATACTTTGAATGACTATCCTGCTGATAATCAATTTTATGATGTTGTAGAAACGTTGATTGAAAATATTCCTGGAATTGATAATGTTATTACTGACCCTATAAATAATTTAATTACAATAAACGCTGGATGTACTGACCAAACTGTGAATTTTGCAGATGTTTCTGTAATAATTACATTAAAAATTGATTATGATATTTCTTGTGTTGAATGTGCTCCTTAAAATTTAGGAAAAATGATATTAAAAAATGAACCAACATCTTATTTGACGGCGAACACGGAATGTGGAGTTGTTTATTTATTTCAGAATGAATGTGAACCTATTACTATATATCCATTGGGTGCTGAGTGTTTTGTTACTGATGTTGATAAAATAGGTAATCATGATGGTTCTATTTATATAAATGTAACAGGAGGTACACCTCCTTATTTTATTGTATGGAATAATGGTAATTATGGTCCATATATTAATAATTTAGGTGCTGGTACATATACTGCGATTATTGTTGATTATTACGGAGATTTTTCAAGTACAACAACTTGTACTGTTTTACAACCAACATTACCACCGTCACCAACTCCAACACCCACACCATCACCTTTACCAAACACTATTGATTTTTGTTTAGAATTAAAATTAAAAAATTGTACAACAACTAATTTACATTTTAATCCAAATGGTTCTTTAAATGGACAATTCGCTTGGATTGATGATTCATCAGTTTATTCAATTTATTGGGACGGAACTAAATGGGTGTTAGATTCATGGACTTGTTATACTGTAATAAATAATAACCCATCATCACCACCAATTACAGGATGGTCAATTTTGGGAACTACAGGTTCTGTTACGGGGTATTTAGGTTCTTGTGCGTCAATATCATCACTTAAAATGACCATAACGACAAATGACCCTGTTAAAGGTTCTGATGGTAATATAGTAATAACTGCAAGTGATGGAACTTCACCATATCTATACTCAATTGATGGTGGTACATCTTATCATTCTTCACCAATCTTTAAAGGTTTAAAATCAGGAATTTATGCTGTTCAAACACAAGATTTTGTTAGTGATATTGTTTACGATTCCATAACATTGAAAACTCCACCACCATCAAAAACATATTCAGTTTCTTTAAATACTGTATCAAGAATTTTATCTTATACATTAACAACATACTCTGTTGAATACACAACAACAATTAATGTGTACCCAACTTTACCAAGTGGTGTGACAATTAATTTTGATTTGGCACACACTAATGATTCTGAAGTTTCACCTTCACTTACATCGTCAACAATCTCAACAAGTAGTGTTTTAACTAAAAACATGGTAATTGTTCCACAAACAACAACTCTGACAACAGGTGAGACGGTAAATACTTTAGTTTTATGTGGGTCTCAAACAGTTTATTTAACTTCTGAAACTGATTTATGGAATTTACAAACTTTAAATAATACTGATAGTTTATATATTACTACAACTACAACTAAAATAAGGAATACTAATGACATATGTTATGTTTCTAATTCAAATGATACTTACTCTATTTATAATGTTACTATATTAGGATGTAGTCCATGTAATGTGATTGTTAATTAAAAAAATTAAAAAAAGGATATTTATACACGATGGGATATATTTTAAAAAATACTGCAGGATTAATAAATTCAAGATTAACGGACACTGGGAGATTGAAGTTGTCTCAAGGAAGTTTCAATATTTCTTACTTCCAAATTGGTGATAGTGAGGTTTCATATAACACACTTCCAAGTACCTATAATCAGTATGATACTATGATTTTAGAACCAAACTATAATTCTCAAAATTCATCATATTATCCTGAAACGAACAAACAATACGTAAAATATCCTTATTTCGTTGATGGTACAAAAGGTAATACATATGGTATACCGTTTATGGATTCATACGTAAGTCCTATTTATAACAGGGCGGCAATGAGAGGTTTTTTTATTGGCGATTTAACAGCAACGACTATTGATTGGAGTGCTAGAACAAATAGTAGCTATGTGATTAATTCAAATTATGTTGTTGATATGACAACATTAACTGGAGGTACAACAATAAAACTTATATATTCAGGTTGTAATACTGATATAGTTAGATTACCACAAGTTGGTGATTTAGTTACAATTTATTATGATGGTGGTCAATTTAGTAGCAATTGTTATTGTGAGTCACCGACGCCAACCCCAACACCATATGCGAGTTCTACACCAAGTGCAACACCATTACCATCATTACCACCTTGTGATACACCAACTCCAACACCAACACCTTCGTCAACAATCTGTGCCTCACCGACACCGAAAAATTATTGCACTCCAACACCAAAACCTGAGTGTGTGATTGATATTACTAATTGTTACCCTGTATTAACTTATAGAATTGTCTCAATATGTTTAGATGAAGTCACATTAGATAGAGCAACACCTGATTACAGTACATTTTTACCAGGTTGTTATGGACGAATAATAATTTATCCATCAACAATGACTGAAATCTATGATAGTTTAACACCAAGTCCACATTGGAGAGATGATGTTATTAACTTTGAATCTATTTGTGATACTGACCAATTTGATGTTAAAATTTGGAACATGAACATTCCTTGGTCTGAAAATCCAGCGGGTTTAATCTCTACAAGTTATGAAGATTATACTCAGTTTGGTTCAATTAATTATTTGGGTTCTAAAGAATATTTTGGATATACATCAACATCAGGACAAACAGATACTGATTCGGTTTATTTTTTCAATTCTTTTTCTGATAAAATAGTTGTTACACCTAAAGAACAAAAATCTATTGCAATTGTTCATTATACTAATCAAACTATTGATAATTTTTATGGTGAGAAATTTGCATTAGAACCGTATGATGTTTCTAATCCTAATGATACAACAGGACAAGCTAGAAACTTTAGAGTTCATTTACCTTGGTTAATGTGGCATAAGTCACCAATTTGTTGTAGTGGTCAAACATTTTGGATTGACCCACCTGGTTATGAATCATTAAATTTATTTGAGGTTCATTATTTAGAATCAAATGAAAATAGTGATATGAACCTACCTGGTCATAGATACTATCATTTATGGGATACTAATAGTAATATTAATGGTTATCCGAATAGAGTTGGTAAGGTATTTCCTGATGACAAGATAATAATTTTTGATGATGAGGAAATAATTGCAGCAATGTCGTATAAATCTAACCGAAATTGGACATTACCAGCACCAAGAGTTTCTTTAATTACGCCAAATACATGTGGAAATGAAACCCCTGTGAATGATGGTATTTTAAGTGGTAATACTGAATATCTTTATGTTACCTATAGATTAGGTAATAGTAGTGGTTTCACTGATTATCTTCATTGTAACTATTATATGAAGATGCAAGGACCTAATATTGATTGTACAACGTCAGGTTCTCAAAACGTCGCTGTAAGATTTGGGGCGGAGTTCTCTTGTTTAAATTACGTTGAAGTAATTCCTGCAAACTTTACAGGATTTATTGCGGATACTTTTGAAATATTAGTACAAAAGGTTGAAGGGGATGTTAGACCAAATTCTGCGGAATGGAAAGTGATAGATTTTTCTGACTCATTATCAGCGACAACTGTTAATGGGTATATTACCCAAGATAGTTTAACAGGGAATACTTTTGTTATAACTCAAGATTTGTATGACTTGGCTCCAACCTATAATTTAGGTAATTATATTGATTTAACACCACAGGGTTCAACAGGACAAACATTAAATTTTGGTGATGAATATTATTTCTACGGTTCATTGGAAACAGACATTGAGGCGACAATTTATGAAATGAGATATAAAATAAATTTAGGTCAGGCAGAATTTCAAAGTACTACTAACCCAACTTGGTTACCTGGAACTAAATCATACATTACAGAAATTGGTCTTTATGATTCTGAAAAAAATCTAATGATTGTATCTAAAACGCAATCACCAATTTTAAGAACAGGTATACAACAGTTTTTGGTGAAGTTTGATTTTTAATCTCTTTAACTTAAATAGCTTTACTATTTTAACATCTTTACGAATTTTATATAAAATAATATTCTATAGGTGTAACCTTGTTACCTATAAAAGGATAATCAAATTATATAATGAGTAAAAATAGATTAAAGGAAAGCCCGAAAGTATTAGGATTAGACGTATCAACTCGCACAATAGGATGGGCATTATTTGATATACAAACAAAAGAATTATTAGAGTTAACTCATGTTTCACCCGTTCCTAAACCGAAAGAGGATAACAAAACTAAAGAACTTATCCTGAAGAGTGAAATTTTCAAAACAAAATTAGTACAATATATAGATTTAGGTATTACTAAAGTTATTATTGAGGAACCATTATTGAATAGTAATAACATATATACTATTCAAACATTATTGAGATTTAATACTTTAATTACCAAACAAATCTATGATGTTTTGGGTATAGTTCCAGAATACATCTCAACATATAACTCAAGAAAATTTGCGTTTCCTGAATTAGTTCAAAAAAACGATAAAAATAAAATGGTTTTATTTGGTGGTCAACCAAAAGATTGTGACAAGAAACAAATAATTTGGGATTTAGTTGCAAAAAAAGAACCACAAATTCAGTGGCAATATACTAAAAACAATACTCTTAAAAAGGAAAATTTTGACCAAACCGATGCATACGCTTGTGTTTTAGGTTATATGAATCAAGAAAATATTTGGTAAAAATATTATGGTTTTACCGTAATATTCCAATTGTATGGAGAATTTTTAAGTAATAAATAATATGGGTTAGTTAAACCTCCTGTCGGTGATTCAGGTTGTGGGAATGTAGTTCCTGTAAACAATAAAGTTTTATTGTACAAAGTATTTGCCGTTGCAATAGTTGCAACATCTTGTAAAATATAATCTACCGCCGCGGTTTTAAGGTCACAACCTCTAAAATCTAATGATAACATATTAGTCATTGCTGAGAATGTTGATGTCCAACCTGTTAATGTTTGGCTACCTTGGGAAGTAAATGTTCTTAAAGTTGATGGGAAGTTACCTTGTATTATTTGTGGACTATTTATGAAATTATTATTACTAATATTTAAAGTTACAAGAGAAGTATGTCCCGAAAGATTTGTTGTTCCAGTTAATTCGTTGACGAATAAATCTATTGATGTTGCTCCTTGAGTATAATTAAAGTCAAAGTTTGTTAACTTATTTTGTCTAAAACTTATTGTTTTAATAGATGTTGGGAATTGTGTTGTCCATCCTGATAAACTGACATCATCTAATCTGAAAGTTTGTAATGACGTTGCTCCCGTTAAATCTACTGACCATTGTGGTACATACTGTAAAGGACCACCGTCACTCATATTAAAAGTAACACAACTTGTTGGGAAGTTACTTGTATAACCTGTTATGTCATTTAAATTCAACAATAATGTTTGGATACTATTTGGGAATATTGGTGGTAATGTCGTTAAGTTGTTATTATCTAATCTTAATGTTGTTAATGATGTACACGCCGATATACTATTTGTGAATGAACTTAATAAAATATTACTATCTAATCTTAATGAGGTTAGATTAGTATTTCCATTTAAATCAATATCAAAATTACGGATTCTATTACCATCAAGACGTACAATTGTAGATGATACAGGTAATGTATAGGTCCATCCTGATAATGATGTATTACCATAAACATTAACAGTTAGTAGTCCAGTACATCCCGATAAATAATTAGTCACCGTAAATGTAGGTAATGAAGTATTATTTATTACAAAGAAATCTCTAAATGTTGAACCAGTTGGAACTGTGACATTTAAGTTTGTTAAACTGTTATTGGAAACTAAATTTAAAGTTCTAAATGAACTACTACCTGAAAAATCGTAAGTAAATCCTGATATATCAGTATCTCTAATCAATAACTCTCTAAAGACAGGTAATGTCGCCAAATTAGTTGTTGGGCTAAATTGAAAATTTTGAGACCCTGGCGCATTTGTATTATAGATATAAAAATCAACAAGTGTATTTGGTAAACTTGATGCGAACTCAGTTAATGTTGTACTTGATAATCTTATTTTTGTTGTAGCACTAAACGCGCTAAAAGTATAACTGTTTTCTATTATGTCAGAAATGTTGTATAAATTAATTTCTCTAATATAGTTGGTTGAAAGAGAAGATGATACTTGAAAATCTTCACATGTTGCGGTATATACACTTGAACCATACGTATGATTATATGAATAATCTGCGAATCCTGGTGGAAATGGAGGGCTAGTAATATTAACTGGTAGAATTGAAGTATCGCCCCAATCAATATTGAAACTACTATTGGGTGATGTTCTAAAAATGACTGACAATGGATTTGTACCTAAAATATTTGATACTTGGAAAAACGGTGGTATAAACGGTAGAGGTGTTGGAGTTGGTGTTACATAACAGTTATAAATTTCAAATCTCTCACATCCATCACTTGTTATTATTTTAATACCAATTGCTGGTATAACATCAAATGGTGGAGGTAATACAAAAGTGAATGTTGGTGGAACTGTTGAAACTACTGTAGATAAAACTGTACAATTGTTACCTAAAACATCACAAACATAAACTGTATATGGTAAGTTTAATCCTGATATTGAATTTAATGTTATAGTTTGCATTATATGAAATTCTTTGGTATACAGTATGGTGGGGTTTTAGCACTAGTCTGAGAAGCTCCAAAATTATTACCAAGTCCAACTATTGATGATTGAGGTAATAATGCGTAAGGTGATGAATTATTAATTTTATACACTGAATTATCAGAAGTTAATAAGTAAATTGTTGATAATTCTTCAAATATTCCCGATAGTTCTCTACCTGGTATTCCTGATGTAACATTAATGTCAAATTCTAATATCCCTGATGAACTATATTGTAATACTCTTTGTGTTGAACTTGGGGATGGTGTTTTAACTAAAACAATAATTTTATTACCTGTATCTGTTACCATTATATCTTTATTTGCTAAATAATTTGTTGGTAGTGTTGTAATATCTGTAATACCCGCAGTTGTTGACGTAATGTTTAATGTTATAATTTTATTTGGAGTAACTCCAATATTAGTACTATATAAAATTGTGTTAGAATATGCAAAAAGCGAACCTAACTGTGTTGGAGAAGTAATAATTCGATTCAAAGTAAATGAAACAGGACAAAAACTTATGTCATATTCCTCAATTGTTACGCCATTATCTCTGAGTAACCATAATTTATCTGTTGAATTTGCAATATCAGTATAAGTGTTTGAAAAATTACCAAATAAAGTTAATGTGTTAGATGATTGTTGGTATGTTTGTATATTAAACCCAGAACCTCCAGTAGTTGTACCACGGAAGGCGATGAACGTAGTACAATCATCAATACAAGGTAGATTTGAAGGTGTTGGTGTTACTGTTGTTGTTGGTGTTAAAGTAGGTGTTGGTGTTACTGTTGTTGTTGGTGTTGGACTTGGAGGGATACTATTGGCACAATCGGGACAACTATTATAAGAGATACCATTTGTTCCACTTGAAAAATAATTTCCTTCAAAATATGTTACATTATAAAATGGTGACAAACTTGGATATGTTACACTTTGAGAAATAAATTCCCAACAAGAATTTATATTTACGTCAAGTAAAGTTTGACCAACTAATGTTAAGAATGATGGTGATGTTTGAATAATATATTGATTTGTTTCATCACAATTTCTAAATAGATAGTAATAAGGTTCTAAACTTGTTGTTGGTGTAGGTGTTAATGTGGGGGTTTGTGTTAATGTAGGTGTTAATGTGGGGGTTTGTGTTAATTGTGGTAGACATAAAGCACATTCTCCTAAATTAGAATACCCCAGAGGACCGTCAATTAAAACAATATTATTAACACCAATAGTTTGGGTTGTATTACCAACATAACTAATACAACTAGATACACCATCAACAGTTGATTCAAAAATCATAAATTGAGTTAATGTATCACCTGACGGGGTATTAACTTCACTTGTGGTATAATAGAATTCTCCCGAATAACAATCTTGGAATTTCTTACTACCAGGACATTGTATAATTGAATTAACAGTTATAAAACTAACATCACCTGAAAAATTACAATAATAAGTTATAACTGGCGAAGCTGTTGGTGTCGGTGTTAGTGTTGAAGTCGCGCTTGGGGTTATACCCGTAATTGTAACATTAATACCAATTGATGGACAATAATTTGTTACCGATGGTGTTGGTGTTAATGTTGGACTTGGAGTTTCTGTTGGGGTGTTAGTTGGTGACGGAGAAACTTCACAATCAAAAATCGCTGTAAAATCTAAGACCGTACAATTAACTGTCGGTGTTGGAGTCGGTGTTACGCATACTCCTGCTGAAAAATATGTATCACAGATGTCAGGACAACTTGAGATACAAGGACTAGCCCCAAATAGTGTACAACTACCACCTAAAGAAGATGAAACACACCAGTACTCGCTTGTTCCTGTAACATAGTAAATATAATATCCGTAAGTTGAACCTGACCAGTAGTCATAACTATTATATACTCCTGATAAAGTATAGTTATCATCAACATTTGGTATTCCGGTATTTGAAATACAATAAAAATTACTACAAGGCATATTATGGTGTTAAAATTGTTATTATTTCACAACCATTATCATCTATAACTTTTATATTAAAATCATCTTGAGATTCTAAAGGTAAAGGGACGTTAAAATCATATGGTGTTGACGAGATGGTATCTATGTAGACACAAGTTGTTATTGGATTGTCACATAAGTAAACATCAAAAGGACTTGTCCCCGTCAGACCATTTATAGTAATAACTGTTGGCATTTTATTCTTTTTAGATAAATATAAGTTCAAGCAAAAACTTGTGAAGGTTGATAAACTTATTATTTTATCTTATCTTATAGTTTATGACTGATGAAAAGGAAATAATTGTTGAGTTACTTACAGAATTATTTGGAAAATACAAACAACATTATCAATCTAAAGGTCAAATTGCCTTTAATTGTCCTGTTTGCGACGAAGAAAGGAATAAAGGTAATTTAGAAGTTAATTATTTTGACCACGTTTTCAAATGTTGGAGTTGTGGTGATACTAATGGGATGAAAGGGCCTTTAGGACGATTAATTGAAAAACACGGTAATAAAAAACAAATAAAGATTTATAAAGTTTTTGCTCCCGAAAAAAATGAAGAAGTAAAAAAAGAAAAACAAAAACTTGTATTACCTGAAAGTTTTACTTTATTCAAAGATTCACACCCAAGATATCCTGTGAGGTTACAAGCTTACAATTATTTGAAGTTAAGGGGTATTGATGATACTATCATAGAGAAATATAACATCGGGTTTTGTGATAATGGTTCACACATAGGACGTATTATTGTTCCATCGTATGACAAAAAGAATGAACTCAATTATTATATTGCTCGTAGTTGGGACCCAAACAGTCGGGCTAAATATAAAAACCCTGAAGCTGAAAAAGATAAAATAATATTCAATGAACATATCGTAGATTGGAAGAAAGATATTTTTTTAGTTGAAGGTGTGTTTGACGGATTTTTCTTGGACAACAGTATCCCAATGTTGGGTAAACATTTAAGTGAATTGTTATTCACGACAATATACGAAAAAGCTAAAGGAGATATTATTCTTGCTCTTGATGGTGACGCATTTGATAATGCGGTTAAAATATATAGAGAACTAAATGGTGGTTCACTATACGGTAGAATTAAAATTATAAAACTACCAAAAGATAAAGACGTTTGTGACCTTAGGGGACAAATAGATAAATTTTATATAGAAATTAAAGACTGATGAATTTAAAAAAAATTGCAACAGAAATAAGAGAAATCTTAGAAGATAAAAGAAAAGAACTTGAGTTGACCTTTATTGAGGAAGACCACAAATATTTCATGAAAAATAAAGATGGTGAAATTAAAAGTGATTTTCCATCGGTATCAAAAGTCATGAAATTATTTTATGATGAATTCCCAACAGATGAGATTGCTGAGAAGAAATCAAAAGGAGACCCTGTAGTTAAACAACAACTGATTGAAGAATGGGCTGCCGCTGGTACATACTCAACCAATATGGGTAGTCGGGTTCACTACTTTTTGGAACAAAACACAATTAATTTATTTGGTGACTACAAAGAAGTAAGACAACCAATTTTTGATTGTGACTTCACCCAAATATTAAAGGGTGATAGTATGATTTCTGCGGGTAAAAATTATTTGAAGTTAATGATTGAAAGAGGTGCTGAATTATTAGACACTGAAATTGTTTTAGGTAATCCTGATTTAGGTTATACTGGACAACCTGACAAAGTTTGGTTAATTCCTAACAAAGATGGTGATGAGTTCGGTTTAGTTATTACAGACTGGAAAACTAATAAGAAAAAAAACTTTGAAGAAAATCAGTTTACTAAACGAATGAAGTTCCCATTCAATGACCTACCTAATAACGCTTTGGGACACTATCATATACAACTACCACTATACGGTAAGTTAATTTTAAAGATGTTAGAGGGAACTAAATATGAGAAAATTAGGATATACGGGGGAATAGTCGTACTTTTGAAGGATGATGGTGATTATGAAGAGTTTCGTATACCGAAACAAACTTTAACCACAGTTTTGGAAATGGATATTGTTAAATTCTTAAAAAAATAAATATTATGAAAACGTTTAACTTGTTATTAATTTCTTCTCTTTCGGTACTTTTAGTTAATGCTTCTTTTAACCTTGAAGTACCTAACACTGAGCCGGTCAAACAAAAAACTTACGCTGAAAGAATGTTTGAATCAATAACATTTTATTCGGATTCATTTAATGTCCCTATTAATATCGCATTCAACGTCGCGTATTTAGAGACAACGTATAGAGGTCCTCACGATACTCTGTATGTTCATAAAAAAACATCAAGAGCAGGTGCCGTCGGTCCTATGCAAATCATGCCTCAATACGCATCATATTATGCCGGTTTTAAAGTGACTAAACAACTGTTAAAAGATTCTTTAGAATTGAATGTTATGATTTCAATGAAAATTCTTTCAGAAAATTTTAAGAAAACTAAAAATTGGATGAAAGCTTTGGGAAAATATAATACTGGTAAACCATGTGTTAATGGATATGCTCGTAAAGGTGTTATTGAAGATTACAAAAAGAATTGGGTATTACCAAAACCTGAAGATGAGATTAATCTTGTTGATTTAATCAAATAAAACTATTATAATTAATAAAAAATAATATGGACAATTTAGATTTAAGACCCAAAATTGATTTGAAACAACAACCTACAGTTACTTGCAGTGAATGTGGTAGTAAGTTCTTCAAAGAAGTCGTACTAATTAAAAAAGTGGCGGCATTATTAACAGGAAATAGTGAAGATACAATAGTTCCTTTCCCAACATACAGATGTGATGATTGTGGACATGTTGATGAAGAATTTGATTTGTTTGGTAAATGATAAATAAAGTAGTACATTTTTCTGACCTACATATTCGTCTTTTTAAAGACCATGAACTTTACCGAAGTATAGTTCAGAATATGTTAGATGAGTTTGTTGAACTAAAACCTGATAGAATAGTATTCACAGGTGATTTAGTACACTCTAAAAACCAAATGACTCCTGAGTTAATTGAGATGGTTTCATGGGTTTTAAATGAATGTTCTAAAATTACTAAAACAGTTTTAATCATTGGTAATCATGATTTCCTTGAGAACAATATGTCAAGATTGGACGCATTAACACCAATAATTGATTCATTGCAAAATGACAATATTGTCTATTATAAAAATCGTGGTGTTTATGAAGATGATAATATTGAATGGGTTGTTTATTCATTGATTGAACATAACATCCCACCTGATATTCAAAAGTCAGATAAACTAAAGATAGGATTATTTCACGGGCCAGTTCAAGGTTTAACTACAGATATCGGTTATAAGTTTGAAACAGGTTTTGAAACTGATAAATTTGATGGTTGTGATTTAGTTTTTTGTGGGGATATTCATAAGAGACAAATCTTTAATATACCTGGTGGTAAAAAGGCATATATGATTGGTTCAACCATACAACAAAACTATGGTGAGACAATTAAAAAACATGGGTATGGTATCTATGATGTGGTAAACAACACTTATGATTTTGTTGATTTAAATAATCCAAAACCATTTCTATCATTTAAAATGAAATCATTTGATGATATAGTTAATGGTACAGAAAAATTGTCAAATTTTTAAATGTATTCAGTTGAAGTAAAAAATAACAAAGAAATTTATGATTTCTGTATGATAAATGGTATCACAGATATTAATAAATTTATTCAGGAATGTTTTAAACAGGGATTTGACATTAAAAGATACGGTCTTTTAGGTGAAACAGGTGAGAAAAAAGTAATAGTTGAAAAACTTGTGGAAATACCTGTTGAAGTTATCAAAGAGATTGAAAAAATTGTTGAGGTAATTAAAGAAGTACCCGTTGACAGAGTAGTTATCCAAGAGGTTGTTAAGGAAGTTCCTGTGGAAACAATAGTTGAAAAAATCATTCAGGTATCTGACGACACACAAATAAATGAACTGTTGTTAAAAATACAACAGTTGGAAAATAGACAACCTGAAATTGTTGAAGTAATTAAAGAAGTGACTGTTGAAAAAAGTAATGATAAAACTTTAATGTTACAGGAAACATTAGTTAAATTAAGATTAGAAATTGTTGATAAAACAAAAAAAATAGAAGAATTAGAAAATAAAATAAAAACAATGGAATCAAATATGAGTCAACCGGCTTTTTATTTAAAGGGTTCCAACTTAAATCAAAAAATGTAATATGAGTACTTTAGCTTGGATTTTAATTGCGTATGGAATGACTAATATTTTAGTTTATGGTTCCATTTTTAATAAACAAAGAAATTTCATTCACAAATGGGGTGGTAATGAAAATAATATTTTTTATGGGTTGGGTAAGTTCATCTCAGGTTTAATCTCATGTATTATGTGTATGAGTGCGTGGGTTGGATTTTTTATCTCATTAGTATTGTTCTCACCAACCCAACAATTATTTGATACTAACGAAATTTTGTCTATATTTTTTGACGGGATGTTAGCATCAGGTTCAGTTTGGGCGGTTAACGCTATAATTGAATGGTTTGAAGAAAACCGACCAGCTAAAATAGATTAATTTTAAAACCAAATATATATGCCAGTATCAAAAAAGAGAGGTGGTGATAAAGCCCACAGAGCACGAGTTAAAAAAAGAAACGTTAACTTAACAAATGCAAAAACAAATTTCCAAAAACAATACACAAAGTTAATGGAAGAAAAATTGGAGGAAATGAAGAATCAACTTTCAGCTCAAACTGAGACAACTGAAACAACTGAGATTTCTGAAAATGTCTAATAATGGATTTGTTTAATCCATCACCAATTTTAAATTATTTACATATGACTCATGACTTAGATTTGAGTAAGCTTGACAACCCATACATACAAGTTGTGTGGGAGGATTTTGCTGAAAACTTTACTCAAGAAAAAATTAAAAGTGTAAGACAATACTTCCAAAAAAAGTATCAATCTACTAACGTAAACGTAATTATTAAAACTAAAACTGTTGATGATGACACGGTACATAACGTTGATATCTCCTTCAATATTTTAGATAAAAATTACCAATTAGAGTTAGTTAAGTCTTATCTCAAATCTAAGTCAAATGAGGATTTGTATGATGATATCTTTAAATTGGACAATGCGGTTGATAGTAAACTAATATTAAATCAAACTGAAGTAACACCATTTAAGAAATGGTTTATTAAAAATATTGAGTTTTCAAATTTCTTATCATACGGTGAAAATCAAAGAATTGATTTTGATAAATGTGATGGTATATCAGTAGTTGAATCTAATCCGCCTAACTTTGGTGGAAAGACAGTTCTTTCTGTGGATTTATTATTGTTCTTATTTTTCAATGAAACAACAAAAACAACAAAGGCTGAAGAAATCTTTAACCGATTTACTGAGAAAAACTCGGTAGTTGTTAAAGGTGAAATCATGATTGACGGTGAAGATTACATTATTGTTAGAAAGATTGAAAGAAAACTTTCAAAAAGTAATGATTGGAATGTTAAAACTGAATTGGACTTTTTTAAGAAATTGTCGGACGGTAGTTTACAGAATTTTACTGGAGAACAACGTAGAGAAACTGAAGCGTTTATTAAAACATCTATTGGTTCTAAAGATGATTTCTTGATGACTATTCTAACAACTGCTACAAATTTAGAAGATTTAATTGACTCCAAACCTACAGCAAGAGGACAGGTCCTTTCAAGGTTTATGGGATTAGATTTTTTAAAGAAAAAAGAAGAGGAAGCTAAAGAAATTTATTCAGATTTTTCTAAATCAATGTTGTCTAATGTGTATAACAGTGAACAACTTAAAAATGAAATTCAGGAAAACATTGAAAAAATTGATAATCTTAAGAACAGTAATTTAGAGTTAGAAAAAACTTTAAGCGATGTTATTGATAGGATTGGTAAGGGACAAGAATATCGTGATAATTTGTTAAAGAGTAAGTTTACTGATATTGACAGAGAGATTAGTTTATTACAACCTGATAAAGTTAATAATGAAATAAGTTCAATTAATTTACAAAAATCTAATGTTGTAAATCAACTTAAAGAAATTAAAGTTGTTGAACCTACTGAATTTTACCATGAGGACCAACACGATAAAGTTAAAGAAGAATATCAACAATCTTATAAACAAAAAATTGAGGTTGAGACAAACATTTCAGGGATTGAAAAGTTAAAGAGTTCAGTAAGTAATGGAATTAAATGTGAACATTGTGGGATTGAATTAATGAACGCATCTATTACCCAATCAAGAATTGCTGAACTTGACGGACTTATCATGCATAAAACCCAAATTGAGGGGTTAATGACAGATTTTAGCATCAAAGAACGGGCTTTTGTTCAGTTAAAAAAAGAATTTGATGAATATGAAAAAAACAAGTTAATCAAAGAAAAGTATGAATTGAGTATTGAAAGTTTTGATTTAAAAATTGAGAACTTAAATAACAAACTAATCAAGTACCAAGAAATTCAAGATAAGATTTCAGAGAACATTAAAATTGAATCTCAATTAATTAAGGCGGGTATGAGATTAGATGAACTTGATATTGAAAAAAGAGGTGTTGAAAACAAAATTAGTACAAATAATTTTACAATTAAAAATTCTGAAGATAAAATTGATTCTAGCAAAAAATTAATAGAAAAAATTAAAGAAGAATCTGAGAAAGAGAAAATATACAAAATATATTTAGAAATCTTTGGTAAGAATGGTGTCTCAAAAATGATTATGAAAACAATGATGCCTTTGATAAATTCAGAATTACAAAGATTGTTAGAGGATAGTTCACACTTTAGATTAGAAATTAGAATCAATGATAAGAATGAGGTTGAGTTCATTATGATTGATAATAATACACAAGTTGAAAAATTAATGGTTTCAGGTTCAGGATATGAAAGAACTATTGCTTCATTAGCGTTAAGAGCTGTATTAAGTAAAATTTGTTCATTACCAAAACCAAATATCATTGTATTTGATGAGGTATTTGGTAAGATTTCTAATGATAATTTAGATATGGTTTCTGAATTCTTTACAAAGATTAAAGAATATTTTGAAAAGATTTTTGTAATAACTCACAACCCATTAGTGACCAATTGGTCTGATAATATCATTAGAATTAAAAAAATTGATAATATTAGTTTTGTAACTCAGTAATTTAGTTTATATTAGCAAAAAATATATTATGAAGTACATCTTATTCTTGTTTGGTAAAAGTGATAACCAAGAAGTTTTTGTAGAGAAAATTGCAAAGTTTCTGAGTGATTCAATGAGTAGTGATTCAGTTAGATTTTATTTTGGTGATACTGCTGCGGTTTTTACGTTTGATACAGATTTAAATTTAAAAAATGTTACATCTAACCTTGATGAATTATTTAATAACCCTGAAATAATTTATTTCCTTTTACCATACAGGACTGACAATTTGTCAGTAAAACTTGACTCTATCACAAAAACTCACCTATTTGGCACTGATGATGATATTATTACAGATAATGAATTTTTGAAAATTCTTAAAGATAGAATTGAAAAAAATCTTATATTTGACGAAGAAGAAGATGAAGACGATGACCTTTGTTTGACTAACAAAGTAAAAGAACTGTCACTTGATAATATTTTAGATAAAATATCTAACAGTGGTTTATCTTCTTTAAGTGAATATGAAAAAAACCTTTTAAACGAATACTCAAAATAAAAATATGAAACAAAAAAACTCATCAATACCAATCAACCAAGAAGAAATTCAACATTACTTAAAAGATATTCGTAGAATAAAAGTAATGACCGCTGAACGTGAGAAAGAATTGTCTAAATTAATAATGGATGGTGACATTTCAGAAAAACAAAGAGAAAAAATTAATAAAGAACTCTTAGAGGGTAATTTAAGATTTGTAATAACAGTTGCTAAACAATACCAAAATCAGGGTTTGGACTTTCCTGATTTGATTGCTGAAGGTAATTTAGGACTAATGAAAGCTATTAAAAACTTTGATTGGTCAAAAAATCTACGTTTTATATCATATGCGGTATGGTGGGTTAAACAATCAATTTTACAATCTTTAAATGATAACGCTCGTACTATACGACTACCGGTTAACGTAGTACAAGATTTACAAAGAGCCAAAAAACAAGTTGAAAATAATGGGGCTAAGTTAGATGACAAATTTGAAAATTTACCATCTATTATTGACTTGGATATGCATATCAATGAGGAAGGTGATACATTAGTGGATATTATTAAAAATGAAGATGCTGATATGCCTGACGCGATTTTTAGTAATGATGGAGTATTAAAATCACAACTAATGTCAATCCTTGGCATTTTAGATGAAAGAGAAAAGGTAATTATACAAGATTATTTCGGTATCTCAGGGACACCAAGAACATTAGAAGATATTGGTGGGGACTTTAATCTTACAAAAGAAAGAGTTAGACAAATTAAAGAAAAAGCATTACGAAAATTAAGGAACGAGAGTTCGGTTTTATTCGACTACTTGTAGAAAAAATAAAAACCTTCTATTTATTATAATAGAGGGTTTTTTATTTTATTAAAAAAAAAATTATTATGAAAAATTTTATTGAGTTAGTAAAAAAATATAAATTATATATTTTATCCGCATTATTTGTGATTTTCTTTTTTAGGTCATGTAGTAAATCGGGGCAAGTGAAAAAACTTGAAAAGTTAGAAGTTAAAAAAGAAAAAGTAATTGATAGTTTAGACAATGTGATTAAGAGTCATGAGTATACTATTAATAATGTTTCAGAAGTTATCAGATTAGAAAAGATAAAAGTTCACACTGATTATGATAACTACATTTCAAGTAAAGATAGAGGGGAACAACTTATGGAACTACATATGTTGGTTAAACAAAACATTAAAGATTTAGAGAAATGAAAAAAATTTGGGAGTGGATAAAAAATAATCCAAATAGGACTATGTTTTTAGTTCCTATTTTTTTAGTTGCGGGAATATCTATTTCACACGTTGTTTCTTGGTATGATATTGCAAACCCTTTTAGTTGGGCAGTTTATTTGTCAATAGCAATTGAGATTGGTGCCATGACCGCTTTGGTTGCTGCGACTAATAAAATTAAAGGTGGTGTTTGGTTTATGTTTGGACTCATAACATTAATTCAAATGATAGGTAATGTCTTTTTCTCGTATAAAGAAATTGATGCCAATAGTGATTTATTTAAATCTTGGGTTGAGTTAACAGGACCTTTATTTGAAGGTTTAGGTTCTGACCCATCAGATATTATATCACAGAAAAGATGGTTAGCATTTTTAGAAGGTGGATTACTTCCAATCATTTCCTTAACATCGTTACATTTTTTCACAAAATATGAAAGTAGTGAAAAAGAAGTAGAAGTTAAAATTAAAAAGGATGAGAGTCATATTGAAGATGTTAAATTAAAAATACGACAAGACGAACAACAACAAGTAGAAATTGTTCATCTCTTCCAAGAAGAAGTAAGTAACCAAGTACCCACCAAGTACCCACCAAGTTCCGACCAAGTAACCGACCAAGTAACTGTACATGATGAGGTAACAGAAACTTTTGATATTGACGAATCTAATATACAGGAAGAAAAAAACGAAAACGATAAAAAAAGAATAGTGTATTCTAAAACTGTTTAATTTTTAATGGTTGATGAATGAAATCATTAAATATGGTAAATTTAAACCAACTGGTAAACAAAAAAAGAAAAGTCAAATAATTCTTGTTCATACTGGAAGACCCATTGAATCTTACTTATTAGGTTTAAAGTATAGATTCAATGGGAAGTATCAAAAAATCCCAAATTATATAATCGGTAGAGATGGTAAAATATTAGAATTATTATCTAATACTGAGTATTCTAATATTTTTAATTCATCGGATATAAACCGTAATTCAATAGTCATATCATTAGAAAATTTAGGTTGGTTACATAAAGAACCTTTAAATGATTATTACGTTAACTGGATTGGAGATATTTATAAAGGAGATGTATTCGAAAGAAAGTGGAGAGATTATTTTTTTTGGCAACCGTATACAACAATACAAGTAGAAAATACTGCAAAACTTTGTAAGATGTTGTTTAATGAAGTACCAATTGAAAATAATGTTTTGGGTCATAACACCAAAATAAGTGGGGTTGAGAAGTGCAGAGGAATAGTGAGTAGGAGTAATTTTGGAATTGAATTCACAGATGTGAGTCCAGCATTTAACTTTGAGATATTTTTAAAAAACATAGAAAATGAATAACAAACATGATGAAATAAAAAATTTATTAAAGGCTTCAAGAGACATGTTTTCTAAGCCAATAAATGAAGAACAAGTAAAAAATATTAGACAAAAATATTCATTACTTACTGAAGAAGAATATGAGACCGGTGCTTCTGTTGTTGATAAAATAAACATTACAAAATCTGTTGATGACAGAATAGATGATGATGTTAAATCAAAAAAAGACAAAACTCAAGGTTACAGAATTTCTGGTGGTATTTTAGTTTTACACGGTAAAGAACAATCTGAGTTAGAGTTAACTACAGATGAAAAAAATGCGTTCCAAGAAACTATGGATGAATTTGTTGCGGAAGTTTCTGATTTAGTAGATTTCAATAAACTAAATGTTTATACAAATAACGTTGAGTGGTCAGGTAAAATAATTGATTTTGACATTGATTTCTTCTTCTCAATAGGTGAAGAAAATGGTATGTATATTAATGGAGAAATGATTAAAACCGACGAATCGTTTTTAGAATTACTTACTAAATTAAAAACTTTTTATCAGAAGTTTAAATCTAAATGGGCTAAGGTATTAGCATTAAGGAAAAAAACTAAAAAAGAAGATGAAGAATAATAGTATAGTTAGTATTTTATTTTTAATCATAATTGGATTGTTTGTATATGATATCATTACAACAAATAAAATAAAAACTGATGTTGAAAAATATCAAACTTCAATAGATAGTATCCAAACAAAAATTGACTCAGTATCATTACTTAACAAAGAATTGGATAATAAATTAGCAGAGATTGATACAAATATCACAGAAATTACTCAAGAAATTGAATTGGTTGATAACAACATAAACGTTATAAAAAACAAAACAAATGAAAAAGTTGATATTGTTGACCATTATGACAACGCTGAGCTTAATCAGTTTTTCACAGGTAGATACGGGAATTAAAGACACTACAAAAGTTATTATTAGTTCTCAAGTTGCCAGAAAGATTGCTAAAGATTTAGTTAGACTGGATGGATGTGTTCAAGAAAACCAAGAATTGTATTCTAAAATATCATTGGTTGAAGATAGAGAAAAACAAAAAGATGGTAAGATTGAAATTTTAACTGAAAAAGATAAAAACAATCAAATAATTATTGGTGAAAAAGACAAACAAATTGGGTTGTATGTTAATATGACTGAAGATTTACAAAATGAGATTAAAACCACAAATGATAAATTTGTATGGTGGAGACGAGGAACAATCGCCAGTGGTGGTGTTATAATTTTACTTTTAATCTTTGCATTATAATGGCATTTACTGATAGTGATAAAAAACAAATAGAGACCATTGTCCGTAAAGAAATTAAAGATTTTATGGGTAGTAATACCATAAAACAATTTGAAGATAAACTTTTAGATATGGTTGCTAAAGAAATTAAAAAAGGTAAATTAGAGGGGGATGTTAAAGATATTGTGGTAAGGATTTTTAGAGAGTTTTACAATTTTATGTGGACTCAAAGAGGATATTGGGAACCAAGAATTAAAAACGCTTAAGTATGAAATTAAAAGAAAATTTAACCGATGATTTTAAACAAAAAGTTGGTAGTTATATTATGGGACAAAAAGAAATATCATCAAATCCTGAAGGTTCTATAACTGGTTTTCAAACGATAAATAAACTGAATAATGAATTAACAGAAAAAAAAATGAAAAACAAACCAATTAACAAGGGGTTTAAAAAAAGTAATGTTACTGATTTAGTTGGTAAAGGTAAAATGGATTTACCGATTGGTAAATTATATTCATTTGGTAAATCTCAGACTAATGAAGATAAAAGGGCTAAAGAACAATTTAAATTAGATTTAAAGAACGACCCTGATTTCCAAGATGTTAAAAAAGATTCTGGAGAATTCCGAACTCCAAATGTATCACTTAACGACCCATTTATTAAAAAGAAAAAATATAAACATATCCCTAAAATTGAAGAATTAGATGAGGGATGGTCTGAAAAATATAAAAAAAGTATAGATTGTAAAAACCCAAAAGGATTTTCACAGAAAGCACATTGTGAAGGAAGAAAAAAGAAAGGAGAACAAAGTGAAGCCACGGGTAGTGGTTCTGCTGGAGGTTTTATGGCACCTGTAGGATTTGACCCTAATAGTGATTTTGTTAAAAGAAGTTTTTCAGAAAAACCTAAAAAGGTTGAAACAAAAGAAGCGACAGGTACTGGGTCATCAGGTTCATATGAAACTACTGGAGCTTGGGCTAAATCTACAAAGAAAAAAGATTGGAGAGGTGCCTCTAAAACACAGATACCAGGTGGTAAATTTGTTCAGGTTAAGAAAAAATGTAAAAAGTTTCCATACTGTAATCAAGGTGATATCAACGCATTGAACATTTGGGAAAATGAAACTTTAAAAAAAGTTATATCTAATGTGAGTCAAAAATACAATATAAGTGAAAATGTTGTAAAAAATATTATAGCTTACGAATATGATTTGATTAAAAGATAAAATAATAGATATTTATAAAGAAAAAAAATGAAAAACTCTAAAGACAAATACATCAATTCATTAGTTTCAAAATTAATTAACGAAACTTTAAATGACAAGGCAGACAGTTTAGTATCAAAAATTAAATCAAGTATGGAAGAAGAGATGGGTGGTATGGAAGATTCACATCCTCGTTTTGGTAATCTTAACTTTTCTGACTACACAAGTGATGAGATTAAAAGTATGTTAAGAAAACCAATGATTGAACCAACAGATATTACAGTTGACGATGACGAAGGGTATGATGATGAAGACGATATGATGTATGTACCAAAAAGAAGAAAAACTAGTTTTGAAGATGAAGAAGAAGAAGAATATGATTCTTATGAAAATATGTACGAAGAATTAGAAGAAGGTATGGGTATGGCATGTGAGTCATGTGGTGGAAATTTATCTGAAGGTGAATGTACTGAATGTGGATGGTCTAAAGACTCAATGGAAGAAGAATATAGTAAAGAAACTAAATTCAGACCTGCAGGGTCCTCATTTGATTATGTTCAAGAAGAAGATATGGAAGATGAAGAGGGTATAGACCAAGATATGTCTTCAGCTTATGAAGAAAGAGTATCAAGATTTTGTGACACTGAAGGTGAAGATTATAATGAAGAATCTTGTAACTACTTGAAGAATGATTTCTTAACTGAAGAAATGAAAGAAGCTCTTCATGGTAAACAAAGAAAATTGGATAAGAACAAAAATAATAAGATTGATTCTGAAGATTTCAAAATGCTGAGAAAAGGCAAGAAAGAAACAAAAGAAAGTAGTAAACCTGACTTCTTAGATTTAGATAAAGATGGTAATAAAAAAGAATCTATGAAGTCGGCGGCTAAAGATGTTAAATCAAAGGTTGCGGAATCATTACAGTTAACTGAAGATGAGTTAGTGTCTTTAATTGAAAAAATCATTAAAGAAGATAAAAAAACAAATTTTAAAAAATCTAACACAAAAGGTTTGGATGTTTATCAAAAGGCTCATACAGGTTCTGGTAAAGAAAATAATGAATATTTGAAATCTGTTACTAAAAAAATGAAGGAATATCTAAAAGATGGTTCTAAAGGTCAATACGATACAAATCCTGAAATATTCCCTAAAGGTAATGGTGAATTAGCTAAAATGTCTAAAAAGGCTTATGAAGTGTCAAAAGACGGTGAAGAATTTTTAGATGATTATATGAGACCTGGTATGGAGAATCTTGATTATGATGAGGTGCATCCTAATGAAGATTGGATGAAAGACAATATTGAGGGTTCATCAAGAACAGGTAATAATCCTAGTTGGGGAAATGCTGAAGAAACAGATTTAGGTGCTAAACTTAATAAAAAAAGAAAAGAAAATAAATTTGCTAAAGCTAGAAGAATGGCGGCAAATAAATCTCCACAACCTGTTGTTAGTGATAAAACAGGACAAGAGTCAGGAAAGGGTTTAAAAATTAAATTAGAATCTACTGAAAACAAAAAAAATGAATTGTTATCTGAAGAGTTTAACAGAATGAAAAATTTAATTGGTTACGACAGAAAAACCCAATAATTTACAAATTCATAAAATAAATTATAATTCTCCATAGGACATCTTATGGAGAATTTTTTTAATTATATAACCCAACCCGTTAAACCTGAAGACGTTGAAAAATGGTTTAAGGGTAATAACATCTTAAACGAAAAGTTGGGATTATTTTCTGATTTTTCCCATTCTTTAAATTTATTGATAGTTGATACATATTTGGGACAACAGGATTCTCCAAATGAAACAAAAATCCTAATGTCGGATGATGATAATAGTAAACATTTTGAATGGTGTTGGGATAAAACAGTTAATAATTTTCTTAAAGAAGATTTAAATTTTGAAAACAGAGGAGAGCACTTTGATTATTTCAAGTCATTCTTTGATGAAATCTTTTATACTCAAAAAGACGAAAAGATAAGAAAATCAATTACTAATTTCTTTACTGATTTATTTGATATAAATAAACCATTCACAAAATCTGATTTGGATATGGTCTTAACAATTTATAAAATTTTAGATAAACATTTAAGTAAAAAATCTTGATTTTTATTTACTACGGATTAAAAAAACTTACAATTATATTGTTACAATAAACATAAATTTTTATTATAATGGAAACGTTAGAACAAATCAAAACATTGACCGAAGAACTTTCAGTAGACGCTACAAAATTCTTCAAAGGAAATAAAAGTGCAGGAACTAGAGCGAGAAAAATTGCTCAAGACCTAAAGTTACTTTTACAAACTTTGAGAAATGAAATTTTGGACGAAAGGAAAAAAGATGAAAATGCTTAATATAGATAATATTTTTATATTCGTCTTTATTTTTTCAACACTGTATGTTATACGGACAGGGTTTAAATTTATAAGAGCCCTATTACAAAATCCACCATCAAAATTGGTGATTAGTAGTAGGGAACTTATATTTTTTGGTATATTTCTATCATACATTATTACATATTTAATTAACTAATATGAGTTTATTTAAAGAATTTTCGCAACTATTACCATATCTACAGTCAGTAAGAAAACTTGAAAAATATTTGAGTTTTGATGTACAATTTCCAAAAACATGGAAAATACTAAAAAAGTATGTTAACGAAGAAAAAGTATTACAACAAGAAAGTAAAAACACTGAAGAAAGATTGTTTTCATTTATTAGTGAAATAAATGAGGATGATGTTAATCTAACTATTGATAATATCAAAAATATTATTTCTTACAATTTAGAACTTGAAATGAAAGAAAAATTGTTTGATGATAAAGTTAATGAATTAAAAAATATTTTTGAAAAACAGAATTTAAATTCATTGAAAAATTTACAATTCCAAATTCCAAAAAATAAAATTAAACTTAGTGATGATGAAGAACCAATCCAATCTGAAGTGGTATCAGAGTGAACTTAACAAAGACAAAAAAGAGTTAGATAAACAAAAATTAAAGTTTATCAATGAGATTAAAAAACTCAAAAAAGACGATATCGTCCCTAAGACAGATAAAAAAATAAGTATATGGCGGAGAATACTCGAGGTGTTAGCAATTTAGTTGAAAAAATGGCATTATTTACGGACGCTATTGATGATATGTTCCCAAATGGTAAAAAAATCGTTTTGATAGAACTGTCAAATCATGATTTTACTGCAACAAAATTAAATTTTGGTAATAATGATTTTGATACAAATCAATTTAGAGTTGATATATCAGGACTTGAATTTGTGTTTATTCGGGATGGGTTGTTGAATGTCTAAGTAAATAATTTTTAGGAAACCCTTTATCAACTAAAAGATTATACAGATATTTTCTTTGAGTAGTTGAAGTATCTTTAACTATTAAACAATTTTGTTTATTGTTATCCATCAAATATTGTGTTAAAACATCAATAAATCTTTCGGAGTCAGAAATGGTTTTAAAAGTGAATAGATTAAAATCGTCATCATTTTGTACGATAATTTTATTATTTAATTTAGATATTAGTGTAAGACCTGACTCAGATAAATATAATTTTATAAACTGATGGGTTGTTATTTTTTCTTTTGTTTGGTAATTAACAAAAGTTTCTTCAATATTATAGTTTAAAATTTTGGTAATTGTAAAATTATCATCATCCAATTCAACTTTAATCTGTCTACCTATTTCATCCTTTAAGAATATGGGTAAAAATGTCCCTGAAGTTTTTTCTAAAATTGATAATTCATAATTAGAATGTTGACCAGATTCAACTTTTTTAGGGAATATAACTGAATCACTTTCAACCATAAGTGTTTCAAAAAAAGTTTTTGCTTTTTTATGTGTTTTAAACTTATTGATTATTTTCTTTTTTACCTTATTTTTGAATAATACTATTTGAAAATTATAATCCATTACAAAAAAATAAAATTTATAAATATTAAGTAAATGAACGAATCAAGTTTCTACGATGTTTTAGGTGTTAACGAAAACGCGACAGCTGATGATATAAAAAAAAGTTACAGAAAATTAGCTGTTGAACATCATCCTGATAAAGGTGGAGATGAAGAAAAATTCAAAAGAATTTCTGAAGCTTATGATGTTTTGGGTGATGAAGAGAAAAGAAAAAAATATGACCACCAAAAAAACAACCCATTCTCAAATATGGGAGGTAGTGGTTTTAATCCATTTGAAGATTTATTTAATAGTTTTAATCAAGGTCAAAGAAGACAAACGGTACCTGATAAAGTTATTGATTTAGAATTAACTGTTGTTGAATCATATCATGGTTCTGACAAAACAATAAACTATTCTAGAAAACATTCATGTAAATCATGTTCATCAACTGGTGGTGAACGTAATACATGTCAAAAGTGTCAAGGGCATGGTTTTATAACCATGAGAGTGGGTAATGGTATGTTTGTTCAAATGGTGAGACAAGCGTGTGATGTGTGTAATGGTGAAGGGTCTCAGCTCATTAAAAAATGTAATACTTGTCATGGAAATGGGACCGTTTCTGAATTTGAAACAATATCTGTTAATATTCCATCAGGTGCTGACGAAGGTCAATTTTTTAAATTACAAGGTAAAGGTGATTTTCATAAAGGAATTTATGGTAATTTGATTTTAAAAATTAAAATGGTATCAGTTAATAATTTTGAAAAATCTATAAATGATTTGATTTATAATGTTTACTTGAATTTAGAAGATATACAAAAAGACACGATTACAATACCTCATCCTGATGGTGATGTCACTGTTAATCTACCAAAAGTGTTTGATACGTCAAAACCATTAAGATTGAAATCAAAAGGGTTTAAAAGTGTACCAAACGGTGATTTGTACGTTAAGATGTTTGTGAAATTTGAAAGGTAAAATTAAAACAGGGAAATTATTTTCTCAACAATTTTAATGGTACCGTAGATACATGTTCCGAATACATACGCTCCAAAAATTATAATCCAATAATTTTTTTGTATCATTTCTGTCGGTGACTTTTTATTACAAGTGTTACATTTTTTAGGTTTCTTTTCCATGATTTTCTTTTAAAAATATTAATTTATTTTTTTTAAATATCAATGTTATTTATATGTATGGAATTGTTACGTTCATTAAAAAGTTTATTAATTGAAAAAAAGATTGCTGAATTACAGGATATGTTGTATATCACATATTCAATTCAACATACTGATGAGAGTAAACATGGTCAATTTAGAAAAAGAAGACATGAAAGAGAAGAAGGTGGTCAAAGAATTACCGATTATGATATACTAGAACTTTGTAAAAGAGCTAAAAGTGATATCACTCAATATATTGTGATTGGTGAAATAATGGATGGAGTTAGATTTATAGTAACTCAGAAAGATTCACCTTATTTAAATCTTGTTATTGAACCTGTAGAAAATAGTCCGTATGACTGGACTTTAACAGTTGTTACAGTTATGAATAATGAGTATTTTAAAATTGGTTCAAACCAATTACAAATAGTTGTTTAAAGAAAAACCCCCGATGTATTCTAACAACGAGGGTTTAAACTTTTTCACTCTATGAGTTGAGGCTTCCGCCCCTGAACATCTTCGTGGTTCAGTTCCGCCGAGTTGTGTGGGTAATCTCGGTTCAACCCCTTAATCCAATTGTGACTACAAATATAAATAGAATATTCCGAATAAAAAAATAAAATTAAACTTTTTTTGATATATCTTTGTCTTATGAAACAGGAAACACTATCACTTAATCTTCGTCATGTTGCTCAAATTGTGAGACGAAATATGATTACAAAAGTTGTACCATGCGGCAAGGAGTATTCCCGTAAAAAACTTAAGAAGGTTGATATCTACCAAGATTAGTATTATATTTTACTAAAAAAATATGTTAAGTTATATTGGTGGTAAGAGTAAGATAGGTAAGTGGATTGTCCCATTCTACCCAACAGATATGGAAACGTATGTTGAAACGTTTGGTGGTATGTTTTGGTGTTTCTTCAATATGG
>Ga0181346_1000028_pt1 | contig 48572 bp, 81 predicted proteins | sample Su13VDMM15DN_FD_130100 | JGI IMG/M metagenome (GOLD analysis project Ga0181346, IMG submission 130100) | Freshwater viral communities from Lake Michigan, USA - Su13.VD.MM15.D.N | ecosystem: Environmental > Aquatic > Freshwater > Lake | place: USA: Michigan | collected 2013-07-15 | reverse complement strand
CTCCTCGGAATTGTGGGATGCGGTTAGCTCCTCTAATAAGCTCTCGGCACTTCCCTCAGTGTTTACTTCTTTGCTCTCTACATCTATCACGGCTTTTAATTGATTAAGCAAGCGGGCTTTTAATTCTCCGCTCTGATGTATTACAGTGGTTTCCTTCCGCTCCATGAAGACATCCACGCCCGCAACCTTCCCCAAAAGCTCTAGGGATTTGATGCGTTGGGCGGGATTGATATCCCCATCCAAGGCGTGTTGGGTAAGCTGATGGATTACGAGCCTCCTCAAGTCTGCGGGATTACGATAATCCTCCGCCTCTTTTGCTAGTCTATACGCCTCTATTTCCACTTGGATTCGGGTATCCTGTGCAAGACGACTAGCATTGTTGCCTACTGTCTTGGTGTTCCCCTCTGTGTTGTATGCCTCTCTATATGCATCTGCTTTAGTTTTACCTAGTGCAACATGGCGGGCGAATTGCTTTTGCTTGTGCGTGAGTTCCTTAGATTTACCGACACCCAGTAGGATTGTATCCATTGGAATACTCTCTAATCCCTCTCTTATTTGCTTACGGGATAGTCTAGGCAACTTAGGAATATTAGCGGGCTTTTTGGTCTTCTCTGTCATATCTTCAATATGGGTATAAAACGGGAATATCTGAACAATACCAAAGAATGAACCGAACGCCAAAAATTGATTCGCATCACCTGGCACGTAAACAACTGGAAACGTTACCACCTAAACGAGTGTTTTACCCTCTGTTATCCCTCTACTGAATCGGTAAAAAGGCCAAAGAATTAAGCGGGCTTTTGTGCAGTAATAACCCTCCAGATCACTCAAGTATTTATTAAATCTATAACCGCAGAGCCTTATGAATAAAGGGCTTTATTGATTGGCTGAAATAATACTTGTATATTTTGAAACTGTTTGACTATAATTAAAGAGCAGTATTAACCAATGGAGAAAATATGCAATACAAAGAAGACGATTTAGTGAAATTGATTGGCGAAGGCGAGCAAGTTTTTAAAGTGGTAATGGCAAGCGAATCAGGCAACTTAATGTTAGTCCGCCACAATACAAATGAGCTATGGTCTGCCCATATTGATGATGTAGCAAAGTAACAAGGCGAAACTGTGGAGACACAGTCTAGGCATTATGTGCCTACTGATGAGCCTAACTAAATAACGGAGGATTTATGGCATCTTGGAAAAAAACTTTAGACCTTACCGACATAGCTAAACGCTACGAAGAAACAGAGAACGCCCAAGCCTATGCGACTGGCGTATCTCTACGCATTGAGGCATTCATTAAATCAAATGAAAAATGGCTAGAGCGGGAGCAAATAAAAGATGACTTGGAAGAATTGTCTAAGCAGTTTTTGCATGACGAGACCGAGGACGAAATCAACGACCACTTGTCAGAGCTTTACGACTTAGCGGACTGGAATCACATTTGGATTGCAACTTTTTAACGGAGGATTTATGAACATACTACAGAGGACAAAACCAAGCGATTCACCTTATATGGTGGAAGACAATGGAACGCTGATATTTTGGTGCAACTACAAGCATGAGGCGGAGGCGTTCATTCGTGGCGTTAATCATGCCAAACGCAAGCACGCCCAAGAATCATTAAACAAACCCAACGGAGGAACTATGAAACCATTGCACGAATCAACAATTGAAGAATTGCACAACTTAAACCGTGACGAACTTATCGCCATGCTCGTTCAACACGACCGTGATGGAGAGTATTCAGACGAGCAACGCACCGCACTAGGCGAAGAGCCTTTGAACCATCAACAAGCCCTAGAACTTGCAGTAATCAACCTACACGAGGCAAACCAATGAAAACGACCGTATATCTAAATGAATTCAGAGACTACTTCAACCAAGTCCGCCCGAACAATTTTTCTTATGAGGGCTTATCCATTCTTTTTGAATACTTGGAGCAATGGGAAGAAGACACGGGCGAGGAGCTTGAACTTGATGTAATCGCCCTATGTTGTGATTTTAGCGAAGAGGACTTCACAGATATCGCCAAGAGCTACGATATTGAACTGGACGAAGAGGCGGACGAAGATGACCAAATGCAAGCCGTTACAGACTATTTGACAGACGAGGGCGTTTACATTGGTCAGACTGGGACGAGCATTATTTACCGTGTATTTTAAGGAGCTTAGACAATGACTAATTACATGCACGAATTCCCCCGCTTTGATGACACCCTCCCAACCTTGGAGGGTTTTAAGGATGCCTCTTGGCATAATGATGCTTGTCCATCACTTGGCAAAGAGCTACCGAATGGCGATTTTATTTGTATTTTTGTGGACTACAAGGACAAAGAACTAAGCGATTTTGCCGACCTTGAGGGCGAACGATACGCCCGCTTTAGAGTTGGCAACCATAAGGAGAACGGAGAATATGAGGTTTTATTTCAGTCCAACGATTGGGCAGAGGTTGAGGCATTTATTAAAAATTTATTTTAGTCCGTCTGATGAGTTCTAAAGAGAACGAAAACCCGCAAGGGTTCACGGAATACAACCAACGGAGGAAATATGGAATACCCAATCGTTTTAACTGGTGATAGTCGCTCAATTTATGCGTGCGAATGGAATGGCGATATATACGAGATTCACACCCTTGAAAGCTTGCAGAAGGAATATGGCGAGACGAATCTTTTTGATACTGAACCTTCTTGGTTCTGCCCAAATGCCCGAATCAATTTGACCTTTTTGGAAGTGATTGCAGAGCTAGAGGCGGGCGAGTATGACCGTATCACCAACGACAATATGACCATCACGATATTGAAAAGAGGTGAATTATGATTTTCCAATTTACTTTAAAACACGACCACGGCACGACAAAAGTCACACTCTACGGACACAACTCGGAGGAATCTGCCATCCAGTCAATTATGAATCACGAGCGTTGCCCAAGGCGGGCGATTCTCAAAGTTGAAGACTTGACACCGACACCACGAACAACCGCAGAACAAACCCGCATCAGTTAAAACCTGAGCGGGTTTTTTATTGCCATCCCGCAAGGGAGGAGAGGACTTTTTGACACATTTTTTTAGGGCCGCCAGATCAGTTGGGCTCGAGTTCCGCTTTCCCGGGAGCTTGCCTGGAAGAGCTTTTGGAAAATTTCAGACTAAAAGGGTCATGCTTGCCCTAAAAGGGTCATGCTTATTTATTTTACAATTGCTATTGTTTTTACAATTGTTATCGCTATAATGTAATTTACATACAGGAGGATATATGCGTTATGTATGCGGAGGCAGACTGTTTGACACGCTTGAGGAGGCGAAACAGTATGCTGATTTTATTCACAGAGTAAGTCGTTTAATTATAAGTATCACGGAGGAAGTATGAAATTCAACTTAGTTATATATGTGCCTGATGAGGCTATTGAGCAAGCATCAAAAGAGTTTGAGATGCCTACTGATGAACTAATCAGCAAGATTGGTAACACTTGTTATTTAGGTCTTGATTGTATTAACGCCATGCTTGGTCGCCAGTATGAATTAGAGGCGGGCGATTGGTATGTCTCTTCCATTATGGGAGATGACGACACTGTTCACGCAGATTAACGGAGGAAGTATGAGACCAATGATTTTAAATAAAGAAAAGCAAAAAATAGTTTTATGCCCTGACGATATATCGGACGAGCTTTATTCTGATTTGGACGAGGCATTTTCTAAAGTATTAAAAGACCACGGCATAGACCCAACTGAAATCTGTTGGGATGAGTGGCATTTAACTGCTACTTACGCATAAGGAGGAAGTATGAAAATATATCTAGCACAAGGCGAAAGCCGTAGTTTTGAATTCTCTGCCATTGGTTTGACTGAGGCAGAGGCAGAACACGCCATCATTGAGACATTCAAGGCCCATGCTCGGCACTATGCCCTACCCCTAGACTGGTGGAAGGAAAACGCAGACTTTTTCATTATGGAAATGGAGACGGGTCATTACTACCGAGACCGCTCTTTAATTAACCCGAAGTGGTATCACTCAGACGATCTGGAGGAATCAAATGCCTAAATTTACTATTGAAATTCATGAGACACAAAACTGGACTTATTCCTATGATGTAGAGGCGAAGAGCAGTGAGGAGGCTCATCACCTGGCAGAGACCCGCCATTTTGCGGGCGAAGAGTCAGACGATAACTGGTTATGCGAATCAAACATTACTGGAACATACGCAAAGGAGATTGCAAATGCCTAAGTTCACCATACTTTCAAGGGAAACCGTTTATTACGAAACTGAAATTGATGCAGAGGACGAAGACAAAGCACGAGCTATATTTTTGGATATGGAACATACCGAGGAAACATTGACACCATTCGGTTCTGACTATTTTGAAATTTATGATATTGAGGAGAACACAAATGCCTAACTGGACAAACAACATTATTGAGATTAACCACGAAGACCCTGAGATGATTGAGCGAGCTTTCAAAGCCCTCAGCCAAGATAAGTTCTTCAGCGAGTTCTTGCCATGCCCTAAAGAATTAAGCAACACCGTATCGGGTAGCGTTGAAGAGGGTTACTCAGCCGAGCTACATGAGTTTCAAAAAGCATTAAATGTCAAATACTTTGGGTTCACAGACTGGTATTCATGGAGTAACGCAAATTGGGGAACGAAGTGGGAAGTATGCGAACCTTTTATCTCAGGTCACGACAGTAACTTTTTAAGTGCTAGTTTTGACACGGCTTGGAGTCCGCCAATTGCATTCTATGAACGCTTAAAAGAGTTAGGCTTTACCGTGCGGGCTTATTACTACGAGCCTGGCATGGCGTTCTGCGGGACTTGGGATGACGGTGACGACCAGTATTACAAGATTGACGGTAATTCTGAGTGGGTCATGGAGAACATACCGAGCGAGCTTGACCTTCAATTTTGCATCAGCGAAGGCATGGCAGAGTGGGAAGAACATGAAAGGGCTGATCAGCTATGAACTACCAAGAATCAGGAAGGTTATCCGTCAAAATAACTATGCTCAACGATAAAAGTGTCACGCTCCCTATGGAGTTTATCCCCGAATGCTACCTACGGGGTGGCAGTTCTTATCCCGGAATCGCTCTCTTAGAAGGATACGACCAAGTGGAAGAGCTTACAGGCGAGATGTGGGTATTTGAGGGAATCACATACCATTACGCAGAGGGTAAGTCCATCAGTCACACCATTACAGATGACGAAGACAAGGCTATCGGTTCGTGGGAAATCCTATTGGACGGCAAGCCAACGACTTTTGCAGACATCGAAGAAATCGCTTTTGGTTTATACACGGAGGAAGAATGAAAGTTATTTTCGGGAGCATTGAGTTCGGAGACTTTGTGAAATGCGGGGATAAATACCCCATGGCCTTAGTCAAAAACTACTTTACCAAAGACATAGAAGAGGACGAGATTGAAGACTACGCATGGAAAAACCATTGCGAGTATGTCGTCCCAAGCGAGTTCCGAGGCGAGATTTATTTTATTCAGGAGGCTAAATGATTAACCCATGGCAGCCCCTATTTGATGCATGGTTAAACCAATTATCAGGAGAGAAACACGAGATGAAAAAGTATGAAGTTACCCTTGTTACACACGCAAAGACCGTGGTTTTTGTAGATGCCAATGACGAAGACGAGGCGATTGATATGGCATTCGATTACCTTAATGAAAACGACATTGAGCTTGGCGAGTGGGAAGTTGAGAATGTAGAACGGAGCACAGAATGAACGGTTACAACAGACGACTGGTCATGAACCAGTATCACATTACGCCCGAACAGGACTTTATCATTGGCTTGGTCTATGAGAAAAGGGTCATACCCGCTACCGACATTCTATTTGAATGCATAAAGTTGGAAGTTTGTAGCCATGCCACGGCACACAAATACTTTAAAGGTCTTGTGATTCGTGGATTTCTCAGCGTTGAACAGGGAAAAGACTTACGCCACAAGAATGTATTTCTCAGTTCCAAAGCCGTGGCTTATCTTGAGGAAACAAAATGAACCAAGGCCCAACCAATGACGACATCATTGCATCCCTAGTTTTTGTTGCCGTGATTGTTCTACTTTGTTTAGCACCAGATCTGTAACCGAGTAGCCTGGAGACCAAACATCTTCAGGCTACCCACAAAAGGGTCATGCTTACAGGTCATTCAACCACAGAGATATATCCCTCTTGCGCTCCTCTTCAACCTTGGCGGCCAGTAGCGTGTTCAGTTCCGCCATCTCCTTAATCATCTGCATCATCTTCTTTTCAATCCGCCCGTTTACGGAGGCAATGCCCATGCTTTGCATACCGTGGAGATACTCTTCATAGGTAGACATGGCTGCAAGATTGTTCTTACGCACACCGTTTAAGTAGCTGAACTCATACCAGTCCAGTATTTTTGGTTGTTTCTTAACCATTTGATTCGTCCTCTACCATCTGTATTCTTTTACCAATCCATGCCATCACGGGTACAGCCATTGAGTTACCCATTGCCTTATACCGTGGCGCATCGGGAGAGTCAGGCTTGCCTCGCCAAGGGATATTTGTATATCCATCCGGAAAGCCTTGCAGTCTCTCGCATTCTGTTGGGGTAAGCCTACGGACTGCCATGTTCTGCAACACACCAGGGCTTTGGCTTCGAGTGAGCGTGCCTGATATATCTTCCTCGAACTTCATCTCATCAGGGCGGGCGTTCACATTGAATGCAATCTGTTGGTCTTGGGTCACGCTTAGAGTAAAAGCTTTCTCATCTGAACCAAGGTATCCCTTGCCACCACCCTCGCATCCACCCCGAACCTTGAAGGCGTGGGCCACGAAAGTCTGAGCATGGTGCGACTGGACTGACGGACGTAACGCTTGCAACGCAGGTGTTACCTCTAAAGTTGTAGCACTAAAGTTGTTTGCCTTGGCATCTTCACGGATTGAATAGGCGACTGATGCTTGGTTGTCGCCCATCTGCGCACGCAATGTAGGAGATAGTTCTTCCGTAAAACGATTAGGATTACCCTCTCTCTTGGTAACGCCTGGCTCAAACCCATAAGCAACTGCATGGTTAGGGTAGCCACCGTCCCCGCCTGAGCGAAGGGTAGGGCTTACATCATTGCCAACATCTCTTGCTGCATCTGATTGAGTAAAACCAATAGAGTAAGCAACGCCTTGAGTGGCGGCGGCATCCAAGGTATACATCACCTCATCATTCCATCCACGCCCGTTCTGTTTCTTATCTCTACCTGATACATCTTGAATAGCGACAGATTGAACAAGCGGGACATTGCCACCGCCAGTCCCCCAACGACTCGTTACCGTCTGACATACCTCACCCATCTCTTTAACACGAGAGTCTGCGGGATGAGTTTCATATACGATTAAATCTGTATGGTCTTTGTAGTCACGGGCTTTCAATGTGCTTGCCGTGCCGTCATCTGCATACTCACCAAAGGCAACCAAGCGGTTCGTTGTTACTAGAGTTTCTGATCCTCCTCCGAGGTCTCCTCCGTCTCGTCTGAGTGTCCCGACTCCTTCACCGTAGTTTCCAAAGCTGCTTGGAGAAAAGGCGGAAGCTTCTTCCCTCGCTTGTCTGCTCGGCGGAGGATTCCTGAGCAAGCTTTCCCGCTCAAATAAAACTTTTGCGGGAGCAAGCCAGTCTCCAAGACATCCGACAACAAACACACGTCTGCGTCTTTGGGGAACTCCGAAGTATTGAGCGTCAAGCACCCGATATGCGAACCCATACCCGAGTTCAGCCACCGCCCCGAGGAAGGAACCAAAGTCCCGTCCACCATTTGAACTGAGGACGCCTGGCACGTTTTCCCATACGAACCACTTGGGTCTAAACTTATCAAGAATTCCGCAATAGACGAGGGCAAGGTTTCCCCTTGGGTCTTCAAGACCTTTGCGGAGTCCTGCGACTGAGAAGGATTGACACGGGGTTCCTCCGACCAAAAGCTCAACTGTTCCATTTGTATTCCACTCCTTATATTTAGTCATGTCGCCAAAGTTTGGCGTGTTTGGGTAATGATGCGCCAATACTTCTGACGGAAACTTCTCTATTTCTGAGTAGCCAACTGCCTCCCAACCGAGGGGATGCCACGCTACGCTTGCTGCTTCAACACCGCTACATACTGATAGATATCTCATGCTTGTGTCCTTAGTTTAGATTTGGAGTAAGCAATAGCACGAGACTTAATCCAGTTTAATGTTTGTCTTGACGGGTCTTTAGTTTCATTGCTCAACCCTCTTGGAAATACGCCGAACTTCTCTTTGTATTTGTGCGCGGCCCATCCCTCTTTGTATCCCTTAACTCTTGAGTAAGCCAAAAGCTCTGACCAAAATGACTGGTTAGTTATTTGTAGCTTTTTGTTAGCCTCTTGAAGTTCTCTCAGCTCGCCAGGCACTGCCTCAATCATGGATTTACGCTCACGAACATGACCACAACCTAAGCAAACATCACCGCCCGCCCACAAAATACCGCAAGATGGACACTTAGATTCTTTCTTCTCTCGTTCAGTCAGTTCTTTCTTGGCCTTCTCTCCGCCTTCCTTCAACTCACGAACACCATCCGCATACAAGTTATCCCAGTCATTACGGAAACGAAGATAGTTACCTGAGTGATCTAACCAAACGCCGAACTCCTTAGAGTCATGCGGTCTCATCACCCGCCCTAACTGTTGCACATGGGAACTAAAAGACTTAGAAAAGGGTCGGGCTGACACGCCAATCATTACATCAGGCACGTCAAACCCACGAGTCAGGATGTCAGTAGCTACCAATCCGTGGATGTTTGTATCGGGCTTGGCAAAGTCTTCAATGGTATCCCGCTTGAACGCATCATCCTCTTTATAGGAGATGGAAACAAAGTTGTAGCCCGCATTAGCGAACTGCTCAACCAAGTCTCTGCCATGGGCAACGCCTGAACAGAACACGATTGTCTTTCTTGGCTCTCCAAATATCTCATGCGTTTTCTTTACCCACTCGGTAACGATATCGCCAGTAATCTTCATGCCTCGAGCTGACACTTCGTCCTGAGACCATTCGCCCGCTACCTTCTTGGCGCCCGTCATGTCAATCTCTTTGGCAATGAATACCTTGAGCGGTGCTAACCAACCCTTATCAATCAAGTCGCCCGTGGAAGTAGCACCAACAACGTGGCTATAGATGTTGCCAAGACCTTTTGTAAAAGGTGTAGCAGTTAATCCAATGACTTTAATCTGTGGGTTTTCTTTGATGAACTCTACTGTCTTACGGCGGGTGACATGGCACTCGTCAATAATCAATAGGTCTATGTCAGGGAAAGCCTGTCTCTTCTCCAATGTCTGAGCAGAACAGATCTGGATGCGCTCCATTGGACGGTATCTCCAATGCCCTGACTGCATCACGCCATGTTCAATACCATACTTACCTAACCGTAGACTGGTCTGTTCAACCAAAACAATACGGTCAAGAACCATAGCCGTTCTTTTGAAACCCTCCGATACCTCTTTCATAATAGCCATCGCAACTTCAGTCTTACCGAACCCCGTGGGTGCGTATAAGAGCTGACATCTGTGGCCGCCTTCAAACCCCTGTCGTATCTTCTCAACGACATCAGTTTGATGCTCACGTAACTGTAGCATTCCATCCTCCTGTGCAACCAGATACCCTCTGGCGTGGGTTAATCGTTCTGTTCTTTTCTCTTGGTTAAGTCTAACTTTTCCTTGAGCATTTGTCTTTGGATGCGGGCGAATTCTTTTTGGAACTCCTCCCACATCCGCTTGCTTTCTTCCGTCATGCGTCTACTTTTTCGTATTTCTCTAGTTGTTTTTTGAGATACTTAATCTGTCTAAGCATATCTGCATTCTTTGATTGATAAGTATCACGGCTTGCTTTTAATGCCTTCACTTCTGCTTCCAATGACTTGATGCGGGCATCCTTTTCTTCCATTGATAAGAGAGCTTCTTCCTTCTCTTCTTCAGTAGCATCCATGTTGTGGACTGCTAACTTGTTCATCAACTTCTGATTCTCTTCTGCCAACGTCTGATGTTCTATAGCCAGTGCGTGGAGTTCGTCATTCTCAGGTTCTTCATCTTGGGTTTCAACTGGTTTAGCGTCCACCTTTTTGGCGGGCTTATCGGCTTTAGTTTTGGTTTCAACTGGTGTATTCTGTGTTGGAGAATTGTCATTCTTAAGGCCCTCTCTTAGCTTGCCAACAAACGGATGGGATACGTTACAGATGCGAGCAATCTCTCGATCCTTTAATTCAGACCATTCAAAATCATCAAGCATACGCAATACGACGCGCTTCTTTTCTTCTACAGTTCTGCGTAAACCGTGGTCATCATTGGCGCCGAATGAATAAAGTTGAGCATCACGTTGTGTGCCTTCTATTACTTCAACTTCAATGTCTTTAGAGGCGTTGGATTTATGCCCATGGTAACGGTGAAAGCCGTCTGCCAACCAGTAACTAGCGCCATCAAAGAACGTAACAACTGGCGGGAACTGAACGCCATCACGCATCTTCTCTGCATACTCAGTGACTACGCCGTAATTGATTTCAATACGGGCTTGTGTATCTCCGTCAATGCGGATTTTATTTAATTGAACTTTCATTTTTTCCTCTTATATGAATCGTTGCATTTCCTCAAACGCACGCTTCAATTCTACAGCGGTTGTCCTCGGATTACTAGCTAATTTATGCGCTTTGCTTGCTCTTTCTTTCCACAACGCTGCTTGCATTACGCCTCCTTCTACTACTGACTTTGGGATTTTCCCAGTCATTTTCTTTAATTCTGTTCTGTAATCCATTATCTATTCATCACATCTTTCTATAAGGGCTGCATAACCGCAGATGTCCACCACTGAATCACGATGGGTAATGTCGTTGCGAAGACGGGCTGCCTTTAACAACACCATCATCACCGCTACATCCTTGGCTGACAAGCACAATTCATTACCAAGATAAGCATTCCACATCTCTGCAATTACTTCTAAATTCTTACTTGGTTTACCGTATGTCTTCTCTCGATCACCATAAATTATATCTTTTGCTTCATCTAAAACACTCATTTCTCACTCGCTTTCTTTATTGCGGTCTCTGCAAGTTTTTTGTAATCTACTTTTAAAGCAAAGCTATCATCATCTGATACTTGACGGTCTGCCTTTATCAAAGAGTCCGTTCTATACCAACGGGCAACCAATGTCATACCGCCTACGTCTGTTGGCAATCCCTCTTCACCGATAACCAAGTATTCGTATGGCTTAGCTTCTTGACCTTTGATATAAACCATATCACCAGGCTTTAGTTTTTCTTTCATTTAATCCCATGCCTTTCTAGCTTTTGCCAACAAAAAATCCAATGGTATAAAACACTAAAGCAACAACCATAGGATGTTTTAAGAATCTGCCACTAAAATACCAATCAAAAAATTTATCCATTATTTAATCCCATGCCTTTCTTCTATTGCCCTAGCAAATATACTTGCATGAGAAATATTATTTTTTAAATTCTCATCAGATGTAGCCAGTCCCATTGCTTTATGCCAAAGAACTGTTATTTCCTCATCACTTAACGGCTTTGTTTGTGGTGTGTATTGTGCAGGTCTAGCTTCATACTCCATAAAATGCTGTTCACATAGACTGCCATAGTTTACACAGGGTTCACATTCTCTAGTTTCACCATCCCATTCACTAGGAAATCCCATAAACTCTGACTTGCATCCACAAGTTAGGATAGTAAACACAGATGGGTTTTGCTTATCCAATTCTTCTACAAGTCTGCGAATCATGGCAGATGCTTCAATACACTCTGTATAAGCACTACCCATTGAATCCAACTCTTTAGCTAGTTGCCATGCTTCTTCTTTCATTTCAATTCTTCCTCATATTTTTTGTATATGTAATATGCGTCGTAAATCTTTATCATTTCTTCTCTTGTTTGCTTGCTCAATGTTACTGGTCGCAAATATTCTTCTTTAATAAAAGTAGTGGAATTGGCATCTATTTGGCAATCCCTATAATCCTCATCAGGAGACCACCACTTTGGATTAACTATTACCACCAATCTCCCTATTAAACTAGGGTCTTCATCGTGTTTAACTACAACTACCCATTGTCCTGCTTTCATTTCTTCATCGCCTTCCTGATAGCATCATCAGTGTTCATCTGAACTTCAGTCGCCTCATGCAACCGTTGTAGGCCGTATATCCAATCGCCAAGCAATTCAAGTCTCAACGCCTGGTCATAACCAAACCATTCAGGCGGGCATAGAATCATGCCAACCCGCTCGTCAGTCTTGGCGTGTAACTCTGGTAACTTAATCAAAGAAATCCTCCCGTTTTATTTTCCTCTTGGCAAGCAACTTTATAATCTTCTTCATCGCCCGCCTCTCCGCTTGCTGCACTGCTGTCCTACTTACTCCAAGAGCTTCAGCGACCTCCCGCTGATTCATGCCCCCGTCTTTTCTTTCCGTCTCCATCATCATACATTGTTCCCATGCTAATGCAATAGCTATTTTTATACAAACGAAATTCCGCTTTCCGCTTTCCGTCTACTGTAGTAACCCACTGTAGTAACCCATCCCCTTGTTCCCGAACGGTGGACGCACCTAGCCTATCCTAAGTGCGCCTTCAGTTGTTCCCTCACGGAGCCACAACACCCGCCAGTCTCACGATCAAAGGCACTAGCTTCGCCACCCTCGCTCCTGTTTCAGATCTAATCCCTTGCCAGTAGGAGCCTCTTCCCATACCGCTGTCGTTAAAGTGTCCGCCCAGTATGGTGCTTTACAACTCAGAACTTATTAGATTTAGACCTATTGTCCGTGGCAGAAATTACTTGCAAATTCCAGTGAACATGAAGACCGCTAACGTTTAAACCGTTTAATGGAACAATGTGGTCAACTTCATGTTTCACACCAGTTCTAACGGTTAAATCAAAACACTCTTCATACACACGTTTAATTTCTTTTCTGTCTGCCCAACGTGGTGTAGCTCTATTAAGTCCTGCCCTTCTTGCTGAGGCGTCAGACAAGCTTTGCACATGATGCTTTAAGCATTTCCGAGTATTTTGAGTATGGTAGATATTTTCAGGCCACAAGCCTTTGCCCCATGCAACGCCAAGTTTTTTAGCTTGACGCCCAATTTTAGATTTCTTGTAACTTGACAAGCAATCTGGGCAAATCTTTAACCGTTTCTCCAAAACAAAAAACCCCTTTAGTCTGTCGTTTCTAGGATATAACACTGCGTAAAATTCCTTGGCAAAGCTTACGTAGTGCGAAACAACAGACTAAAGAGGTCTGTATCACCAAGGATTATACACCAATGTCCCCATCAGCACGAGTAGTGTAATCCAAACAATTGTGGTTGTGCAATGAGATTAGGGTAAACACCTAGAAAAACGACATCATGTCGTATTTGACCGGTAACGTTACCGGCAAGGGTGAGGGTTACAGTCGTATAGTTGATTAACAGTACAGGATATTTAGAGTCGCCGAGCCGACTTTCCGTAACCCTCGGATTCATTGTAGTCCAAAAAGACGAAACCCTCAGCGGAGGACTGAGGGTTTCTGAGGAAATGCACAAGAGGATTGTGCCTACGGAGGTCGTAGACTAACGGAGGGTTAGTGCGCCAACTATACCATGGATTGATTTAGATTGATATAGATTAACTACATCTAGTAAAAAAAGGGGGTGATCCACTTAGACCACCCCAAGCTCACGTTCTAAGGAACTGATGGGAAATGAAAGGGAACCCATCAGCCACTACAGTTTACTAGATATTCCTTGATAGTAACTTGGCAACCACCACCTTTTTTCTTAGGCCCACGCTCTACCGTAATCTTCCAAACCTGTTGGTCGTCTGTAAAGCAGCCCGCATCCTGGAGCGAGTCCCCAAGACACTTCAGCATATTGTCAATATCCATGAGACGGGAATCGCGGGGATACAGATAAACATTGAGTTCCACGGGATTATCCCCGAATCCCCCATGGCCGCACTGGCTCCATATATGAGCTACTGATTTCTTAAACTCAACACCCCGCTTGGAGATGTATCGGCGCTTACCTGATGCTAACCAGTAGGCGTTCACGCTGACTGGATATGGCAGTTCTAGTGTAATCATGTGTTCCTAAATACAACTGTTGCATTTAATTGGGTACAACCTATTGACATGCAGATTATACGGGATTATATTGGCGGTGAGGAAATGTTTTTTAACGCACAACACGGAGGAAGTATGGACTATTCAGAGTCAATTATTTACATTCGCACGTTCACTCGACGTTGCGAGGAATCAATCACTAAGAAAGACCTAGACAGGGCATTGGAAGATGCTGAGCATGTCGTTGCTGAGGCAATTCAATTGCGCTCCACCATCATGAAGATGAAGGAGTACGCATGAGAAAGATAGTGGGATTAATTACGTTTTTAATGTTGCCAATAGCGATTGTCATCACAGCTTTTCAATGCGCACTAGCATTTGTGGAGGATTCAATTAGATGAAACTGACAAACAAATACAATCTGCCTCAGACGTTCGTGAACGTTCTGAACAGACCTACCTATACCAAGGGTAAGGCGCATTTGTCAGCTACGGAAATCATCACTAGCCCAAGGATTGTTCAGCTAAAGAAAATCCATTGGGATAACCTAGAGGAAGACGTGGCAGACAAGGTATGGGCTATCTTCGGAACAGCCATTCATGCCGTGCTAGAGCTTGGCAAAGACGACCATCACATCATCGAGCAACGCCTACATGCCAACGTGGACGGATGGGATATCTCAGGTGCGATTGACCTTCAGCGTGTAGAAGACGATGGCATCATTGTCGCCGACTACAAGACGACAGGCGCATGGGCGGTGATGAATGAGAAGTCTGACTGGGAACAACAGTTAAACATCTATGCGTGGCTCGTGGAGAAGGTCAAGAAGGTTCCAGTTAAGAAGGTAGAAATCATTGCAATCATTAGAGACTGGAGCAGAAGAGATGCGCAGGTTAAAGAAGGTTACCCAGAGGCGCCAATTAAAGTCATTGATGTACCTCTTTGGACGTTCGCACAACGGGAGAATTTTATTAAGGAGAGGATTCAGTTACATTCCAATGCGCTCTTCGCAGCCGAGACTTCTGATGATTTGCCTCAGTGTTCACCTAGCGAGATGTGGGAAAAACCAGCTTTTTGGGCGGTACGAAAGGTTGGTAACAAGCGTGCAACTACCGTGCTTGACACGGAAGACAAAGCGCTCGCCAAGATTGAAGAATTGGGTAAGGGATATGAGATAGAGTTCCGCCCAGGTGAAAGAACCCGTTGCGCAAATTTCTGCCAAGTCAGGGACTTTTGCTCTCAATGGAAGGAGTACAACAGTGGCAACTAAGAAGCTAAACCAACGTGACTGGGAGCGCATGGGAGCGTATGCCTACGGATTCTTTTATGGTGCGGCAGGTTACGAGCTAAACGCCCCATACGGAGATGACGACCAAGACTACAACTTGGTTGTTCAAGGTTTTATTGACGGTCACGAAATATATCTCATGTCTGATGACGATGAGTACATACCGTATGAATTTGGCATTCCCGCAGATGAGGATGGCAAGTACGTACATATTCACCCCGAGCATGTAAGAAAGGAATGGAAATGAAAGATACTTTAATGAAGTTAGTTGGCATTCGTAATGAGGCCAAGAAGAAACGACCAGTGTCATCACTAGCGATTGATACTGACTCTACGTTTGTCTATCAAACAGGCGCAGACGTTCAGAAGACATGGCGTAAGTTTGGATGGACACCCCCAACGGAGTACCGTTCTGACTACGAATTTGCTAAAAATAGGGATACAAAATGAGCGTACATAAGAAGTTAATGGCTGCCCGCCTTGAGTTACAAGGTAGAAAGCTAAACAAGTCAGGCCACAATAAGTTTGCGGGCTACAAGTATTTTGAACTAGGTGACTTCTTGCCTACGATTCAAGAAATCTTTGCTGAACAAGGATTGTGTGGCGTGGTTTCATACCTACCAGACGTAGCGGTATTGACAATCACAGACATGGATGATGGTACTTACATCCACATCAACAGCCCAATGTCATCAGCTGCGTTAAAAGGTTGCCATGAGGTTCAGAACCTTGGTGCCGTGCAGACATACCTACGCCGTTACCTTTGGGTGACAGCTATGGAAATCGTTGAGCATGACGCGCTTGATGCGACCACAGGAGCCAGTGAAAGCCCAAGCCTAAAGCCACCATTCAAGCCAGTCCCAAAGTCTGACGTGATAGTACCAAAGGCTAAGGTTCATACAGTAATGGAAGGAAAGGTAGGCGATTGGCAACTAAAGGTTACAGAAGATGAAGGCGGTAACTGGGCGACAGCAGTTAAGCTTGCCACAGAGGTTTGTTTAGGTTTTGCGGAGCAGGTAGAAGACGTGAATAACATCTTCAAGAACAACCGTGTGATCTATGACAAGTTGAAGGAAGAAAACAAAGTGGTCTATGACGAAATCTTAGCCGCATTAAAAGCAACTAAAGAAAAACTAACTAAGGAGTAATAAATGGAATACCCAAATACAGGCGCACTATTCAGAACACAAGAGAAGAAACATGAGAAGGCGCCCGACATGTTCGGAGACATGAAGTTTGACAAGGCATTCTTGTTGGATCTCATTGAGAACTCAACAGAACAGTTGGTAACGGTAAAGCTTGGTGCGTGGACTAAGGAAGGTAAGAACGGTAAGTTCCTATCCCTCAAGGTAGACACATACAAGAAACCTGAAAACAACGTGCGCCAAGACGCAGCCCCATCAACAGATGAAGATCTCCCTTTTTAAGGAAAAATATTATGCCAAGAACTAAAGGTGCAGTAAATAAGAAACCACGTAAGCCGTCAGTTAAAAAGATAATGATTCTTAAGTCTGAGGCTAATTTAGCCGAGAAGCTAGGCGTACCATTAGAGACATACGCTAAAGAGAAGATTAAGCTATCTAAGCCACGCAAACCACGAACCCCTAAGGTTGATTGGGAGAGATTGGCTAAGAATCTACAACAGGCTTTGGCTTCTGAAATCAAAGAGAACGATTCATTAAGAAACGAGCTAGACATTGCCGAAAGAGCATTGCATTTAGCAACCGCTAAGAACGCCGTGCTTATCAAGCAAATTGAATTCGTTCAAGAAATGACTGCAAAAGTATTGGCAAACAAAAATGGAAACAATTAAGTTTGAGGGCGTAAAGACGGCTCTGAAACAGACCAAGGATGGGTACTCCCTAACCTTGGCTGTTCATCCAGATGACTTGCCACAAGACCTTATGCGTGACTTTGTAGGTGCCAGGTACATGGTGGTAATGGTGCGCTTAGGCGACAACGAGATGCCACTAAACCGTGAGTCCTTCAAGAAGGATGATGACAGTAAGCTCGTATCAATTGCTGGCATGTATTGCAGGGACAAGGAGTTTTGGGACTTTGTTTACGCACTAACAGAAGGCGAAGACGAGATTATGACTGAAGGTGAATGCGCTGAATGGATGAAGTATTACCTAAGCATTGACTCACGCAAAGAACTAAAAACAAACGATGAGGCGAAAGCTAAGTTCGTGCAACTAAGAGAAAGGTTTGACGCATGGAAAAGAAGTTAGTGCCGTACTCAATCTATCTGCCCGCTGAGTACATTGAAAAGCTAAAGGTATTAGCTCGAGACCGTAAAGCTTCCTCAATGATTCGTCACTCTATTGGCATGATGATAGAAGGCAATACCAAGAAAGATGGTGCGTACATAAAGGGGCTTAAGGACGCCATTAAGGTCGTTAAGGCAAACAAGGAATGCCAGATGATTTCCATTAACGGGAAGGCATTGCGGGCTATCTTGGCGGAAGAAATCATACAACTGGGGGAATGATGGATCTACTATTGAACATTGCATCCACGCTACTCCTTGGTCTAGGCTTTGGAGCTGGCGTTTCGTTCGCCATTCTGTTTGCCTTATGGTTTGTGGAGAATAGAAATGAATGATTTATTTGGCTATGAAATCGGTGAAAGAATGGCTTCTTTAGCCGCAGAACACGCAGGTGAAGAATGGAAAGCTTCTGCTTATAACGCTCTTATTTCTTATGCAAAAACACATGACACATTCACCATAGAAGATGTCAGAAGAGCAAGCCATGATGTCCCAGTCGCACCAACAGAAAAGGCGTGGGGCTACATAACCATATCTGCAAAGAAGAACGGCGTTATATCTAGGCATGGAACAGCCAATGTTCAAGGTGGAAGAATGATTGCCGTATTGTGGAAATCAAATATAAAGGTAAAAAATGAATGATGAAGACTTGAGAGATTGTTTTGCCATGTTTGCTTTGGTTGGCGCAGTCATTGCCAGTAAAGAACGAACGGCCCAAGAAGTGTGGCAGATTGCAGACGAAATGATGGAAGCACGTAAAAAGGAGAAGAGTGATGAAGAAGATACTGGTATTGCTGCTGTTGTCCCTAAGCGCCCACGTAAGCGCTGAGACTGTTGCCACCCAACCTAACCAGGCGGGCGGCAAGATTGTGTTGACAGATGGCGTATGTAAGTACGATGGGCAAGTGTTTGATAAGCTTAATCGTGCCTACAACTATGGCTCAGCAGGATATACAAGCGAAGGTTGTTGGGGTGTTGAGGATGAGACCGTGATTGTCTACTGGATTGATACTAACCAGAAGATGCGTTACCCAGTCACAGCTTTCACAATGAACGCCAACTACAGCAAGAAAAAGAACAACGGGTATAAATACTGATGAAACATAAAACTATCCTGCTTGAAGGCGGCAAACAAATCGACGTGTTTGATAATGTGTTTGATATGCAGTTTATGGCAGACACTTATCTATATGCCACGATGTCTAGCTACAAAATTGGTTGGGGCGATACCTTTGACTTCAATGATCAGGTACATAAGTTTATGCACGCCAGTTACACCATGGAAGATGTCAACGCCCTCAAGATATTAGACAAGCTTGAAAACACGCCGATAGCATCTTTAGTTGATGGTCTTGAGCTTAATAAAGCGGTTGTGAACTTATGCGTCCCATCAGACACATATTTTGCTCACGTCCACCCAGAGTCAAAGGTAATCCTGTATTACGTGAATACTAAGTGGCAAGACGGCTGGTTTGGCGACACCATGTTTTATGCTGACAACGGAAAAGACATTGCTTTTGCATCGCCATACACGCCTAACAGAGTGATTGTTTTTGATGGTCAGGTTCCTCATGCAATCAGGCCGCAATCCCAAACAGCGCCACATTACAGGTTTACTCTGGCATTAATCTACGACAAGGTTAAATCATGAATAAAGAATGGTTAGATAAACTGCGTAACTTCTTGACGGTATTACTAATAGGCTTTGCCTTGGGTAGCATTGTGACTAACACCACATATACCTATCAAATTATGAAGGACTGCGAGCTACTGAAACAGTTCCGTGTGAATAACCTTGCCTACACTTGTATGGTGAAGTGATGCAGATTGAAGATACTGAGTACATGCAAGTTAGGTATACACCCGACAAATTTAACCCAGTCATACGCACTAGGACTCTTGAAAAGCGAAAGATTGGCACATGGTTGTTTGGGCTATTGCCTGTTTATGAGTATTACTACAGTGATTGGAGTGAGGAATGAAACCACATAAACACGCAGAACTAATCAAGGCATGGGCTGATGGCGCTGAGATTGAATGTAAAGGCTTGGTTACGGAGGAGTGGTATTTAGATACCTGTCCTACATGGAATCCTGTACGAGAATACCGCATCAAGCCTACGCCAATAAAAATGGACTTTGTAATGTTAGAACATATACGGTTATCACCAAGGGGTAATATATTAGCTCACCCCAATGAAAAAGCAAATATCAAATACATATTTGATGGTGAAACACGGGGGCTTAAATCAGTGGAGTTGCTGAAATGAAAGTATCCAAAGAACGCCGACAGCTTTGCAGTGACGTAACCAACAGCCACAAGGCAGAAGAGCGCACCCGCAGAGCCAAAGAACTTGAAAAGAGTTTAGACGCCGTATTTGGGTATGCTTTATTGGCGGTTATGGTCGTAACATTGATTGTTTCGCTTATTGATATGTGGAGGGCGCTATGAACTGGGCCATCTTAATCTGTCTCATCGTGATTGTGTATCGCCTTGAGTGCATCTTGCAGGAGCTGAAGAAATGAGAAAGGTAAGCATACGCACAGTTGAAATTGCTATCGGGATGGCGCGCAGTATGGCTAACGGCACAACCAAGTGGCCGTTCTTAGGTTACTGTGCTGACCTGATGGACAAGATGCTTAAAGAAATTAAAGAAGCGAGAAAGAAGTGGCAACACCTAACAGAAGATGAGATTAAAGAAATTGTTGGTAGCCATGGCGACGGTATTGGTGGCTACACCCGTGAACTGTTTAACAAAATAGAAGAGAAGATAAAGGAGAAAAATGAAAGAAGACTTTGAACAGTGGGCTGAAGGCAAAGTAGCCATAGATCATTACAAAGGCGAATACGCTAACCTAGAGGCGCAGATAGCCTGGCAAGCATGGCAACGTGCGTGGAACATAGCTGTTCGTGCGCAAAGAGAACGAGATGAGGTTGAAATCAAGGCGTTACATAACAAGCTAAGGTCAATAGTCAGCATAGCAAGCACTAAATTTGTAGGCGAAAGATAGAAAGGAAAATTATGTTTAGACCACAAGGCAACGGCGGTAAGGGTGACTCCCCAAGACCTATACCAGACCGTGAAAAGTTTGAATCAAATTGGGATAGCATATTTGGGAAGAAAAAGGAGAAAACGAATGAACAAGAAGATACGAATACTGCATTACATAGCACTGAATCCGGGCAAGACAACAAAGGAAATAGCGAATAACTTAAACGCTAACCAGAAAACAACACGCACGTACATTTATGAGCTAAGTAAGGATAAAAAGATAACCTCCATGGGACTTCATAAATGGCGCCTATGCTCTCACATATCAGTAGAGTCACTGAATATCCCGCCAGAAGTAGTCAATCCTAGAAAGCCATGGGAGTTTGCTCAAGAAGCAATCATGAATATGATGAGGACGCACAGTGTACCGCAATGAGAAACTTCTAAAGATTCTCAGACAGTCACCATGCCAGCACTGCGGTTGCCAAGACGGAACCGTGGTCGCTGCTCACAGCAATCAACTCAGAGACGGCAAAGGCAGAGGCATCAAAGCACATGACTTCCGCACGGCAAGTTTATGCTACGGTTGCCACATGGAGCTGGATCAGGGAAAGAACCTATCTAAGGCTGAGCGGGAAGAGTTATGGGAAAACGCCCATCGGAAAACAATAGGATGGCTGTTTGAGAACGGCCACCTTACTGTTTCTTAGACGCTTTCCTTACTTCTTCAACCATCCTAGAAGTTTCAGATATTAGGATTCTAGTTCTAGCAATCTCAAGCTCTTTCTCTTCCTTGCTCATGCTAGGATCTCTAGTAATCATCTGAATGTATTTACGGTACTCAGCCAAGCTCTTAGATGTCTTGTCGTACATCTTCTGCAAGGTAATCAAGTCGCCCTTCTTCTCGTAAATCTCAGCCACTTTCTCCAAGTCACCAATCTCGGTGTAACGCTTCATGTCAGCGAACGCCTGGTTGATTTTCTTGTTGTTGTCATAGAAAGCTGTAGCAAACTTAGATTGAGTCTCTGGCATAGTCTTGATAAAGCCCATACCAACCGTGTCAATCAACGGTTTACCTGGCTTCTCTACCTCACTCCAAGGCTGAACGGCTTTGTCAGAAACAGATGCTGCCGTGCCTCCAAGCCAACCAAGATAAGCTTTGACAGCGTAGTCAACCTGAACTGGAGACATGCCTTCTGCTTCAGGACTCATTGTAAGAACTCTAGTCGCTGCTTGGCTAATACCGCCCAACGCCTTAGCTAGTGCGCTTGTGCTGTCAGTGTAGCGCTCTTGCTTAGATAAACGCTCAAGACCAGCTGACTCAATCGGCGCGCCAGTAAAGCTGTCCTTATTTGCATACAAGTCAATCAATGGCTTGGCAAACTGTGGGATTGGGTTCAATGAGAATGTATCTGAAAGGATAGAGTGCATACGGTTTGCAAACACTTTACCTTCAACGTTCTCATCCATAACCTGTTCAATCGTGCGCTCTGCAATCGTACCCAAAGCACCAATCTCAAACGGCTTAGGAATACGGTACTGAACGTCATTAATCTTGAACCACCAGAAGTTATCTCTGTCCCAGTCCTCACGGCGCTGGAAGTCCTCATCATCCTTGAATGTCAAGTAGAGGAGCGTAGATGCCAACATAACAGCACTAGACACAACCATGAAACTCTGCGCCTTAATCTTGTCAGATGCCTCAATAGGCTTGCCAGTTGCTGTGTTGTAGATAAGTCTATACGTTGGAGTAATGCCGTCTCTACCAAGCTTATATAAACCCTGTAAACGTGCGTTGAAGAACGGAACCACCTGGGAAAGAACCTTAACCGCACGGAATGAACCCTGTGATGAGAAGTTCATTAGGTCTCGAGCTGCAAAAGACGCTTCCAAATGAGTCTTACCTTCGTCAATAAGCTTCTGGTAAAGGGTTAAACGGTTAGCATTTTCAAAGCGGTTACCCTGTTCGTTGTACCAATCCAAGGCTTTACCAAACATACCTTTGATTTTCTCAGGCGTATCAAGGATTGTGCCGTAGTTAACGCCCTTGTCTATCAAGCGCTTAATCATCTTGGCTTGGTCGCCTTCGTGGGCAACACCCATCTCAAATACGCCACCACCTACCAAAGCTGACATGAATGTAGGATTACCACGGTCAGACAACTTAAGACCGTTGTAGACGTTAGTCATGATGTTCATACCAATTGGGCTGACAGCCGCCGCCTGTACAGAGTCACGCATTAAGTTGCGAATCTTATAGGCTGGAGACAAAGTAACACCATAACGCAATGCGTTAGTAAACCCTTTGGCTACATCCAAGAACGGTGACTTAGGGCCTAGGTAGCTGATAAGGGAGATGGAGTCCACTAGATCTGGGTCAGTTACAGAATAGGCAACCTCATTGCCCTTCTCCATAATCTTAACAACGTCCTTCTTATCCACAAATCTACGCTCGCCATCTTCGGTAACGTAGTACTGGGTAACACCCTTAACGGTAGTCTGTTTAACCTTCTCGGCTGCACCTAAATCAGCGGCTGCCTTCAATGTACTTTGAGCGGCGGCGTTCTTCATAGACGCAGACAAGATATGTGACCAGTTCATTAGAACGTTTTCCATCAAGTCGTTGGTCTTCTTCTCTCCACCCTTAAGCTTCTTAGAGAAGTATTGACCAGTTAACTTAGAGGACGCATTCACTGAACCAACTTGCCCGTCTTCCATCTCTGAGTAGAACGGGATGTAGTAAATGTCACTAGCAAAGCGGGCGTATGCCTCATCGTCAATGATGCCTTGAGCTTTAGCAATATCAAGAACAGACCTGTTTAGCGCGTTCTCTTCCTTAAGAGCTGTCTCGTAAACCTGCTTACGTGGCACGCCATTAATCTCACCTTTGACCAATTCATCCCTGTAACCAATTAAGTCTTGGAATGAACGCTTATCTGCTGGCATTCGAGCATCACGGTTCAAAGCTTTCCAGATCTGGTACTGGTCTACTTCCTTACCCAATGGCTCAAGGATATCCAATAGACCTTTGGTTCCCTTTTTGATATTCAAGGCGCCGTTATCTAGCTCAACTTGACCGTAATACAACAATCCCTCAAGTGCACCGTCTGTAGACTTAGATAGCACGGACTTCATGTAGGCTTCGTTGGAATACTTCTTGATAGAGCGGAACTCGTCAAACAATCCCTGAATCAAACGCTCCGCCATGTTAGGACGCAACTGTTTAAACTTTTCCTGAATCGTTGCAGGAGTTTGTGTGAACTGAGCAATAATTCTCTTGGCAACATCTGGGTTAACGTTACTTAAGTCAGCCTTCAACCTCTTAGGCGTAGGGATTTCTGCTTTTGGTTGTTTTGTTTCTTTAACAGATTTATTACCAAGCCTAGAAATAGCTGTCTTTAACTGAGGTGACAAGTCAAATGAAGTTGGCTCCTGAATAATTGCTAAAACAGCCTGATGTGGGTAGTCAAACCCAAGCATCCCGTCTTTCTTTAGCTGGCGTAAGATGTACTGCTCTTCTTTAGTAGCCTGTTCATAAGCAGATTCAAAAGCTTCGTCTGGAGAAAATGATTCATCATACGAACCCTGCATTCTTTTGTACATTGAAGTTAGAGTAGTTTCACGACCAAACTGATTTGGTTCATCTCGTTCGCTCCAAGCAGGAATTTCAGCACGGATATCAGCATCAGCTTGACTGAAATCACCAACGTTTCCAGTTGAAGACTTAATGTTGCCTGGGTTAAATACCTGAAGAGATTCAATTCTATTGCCATCCAAATCGTAGTCATAATGGAAAATAGAATCAAACCCTTGTTTCTTAAGGTCGTTGATGACCGCATCAGAAACGTTCTTGTCTGTGTATGAAGATGTATACAAATAACTGTCTTCAGCATTCTGGTCGTACAAACCAAGCTTCTTGGCTGTATTAAGTACATCATCAGCTGAGGCAATGTTTTCCGCTTTGATGTAAACAGGCAGGATGTTTGCACCCTTAATGCCTTCAGACTCACCATCAAATCGTGCGCCTTGCTCGTATTCTTCTTTCAAAGCGTAAGAATTAGCGGCCTTTGGAGAGAACGTAAAGAACTGGTTAGGAGAGAACTTGGTAATGTCAGTTGCCGTTCCGTGATACATAACACGTGGCGCACCGTTTTTATCAACGACTTTAGAATTACCAAACCACTTTGCAAAACTATCAGCTCGATCTGCACGAATGTCATTATCTTGAATATTGAATTCACCAATATTTCCAGTAGCAGACTTAAGTTGGTTAGGCTCAAACGCAACCGCTTCCCAAATTGTTCCGTCTGGGTTCTTAATAACAATACCGTCATAACCTTCTTGCTTGGCTTGTTCAGTAATGTATTTAGAATGTTGTGGGCTATGACGAACCATACCAGTAGGCAAAACTTCTTTCTCGCCACCTTGATATATCTTAGGGTTAATCATGCGAACATATAAAGGAAGAATGTTTCCACCTTTTGGTGGCGTCTTATCAAAGCCACCCCAATAAAGCTTAGTTCTGTCAGGCATTCCTGTTAAATAAACGCCATACCCAAAAGCACCAGCACCAGGCTTGAACTCATTAAAATCCTTGCGTGTGCCATGATATAAAACCATAGGCGTGCCATCAGGATTAACAATCTTACTGTCACCAAACCATGCGTCAAAAGCTTCTTTTCTATCCGCTGCATTAAGAGGTTCTTTTGTCTTCTGCTTGGCGGGCGCTTTAACTTCAACAGGTTCAGTTTGTTTTAACTTGCCTTCCGCTGCTTCAGCAAAGATGTCGTCAGCAATACGGAAACCTCTTCCACGCAACACGTTACCAATACGCTTAAGCATATCCAAAGCTTTAGCAATGATTGATTTAACTACTGGTGGCTGTGTCTGTCTATCAGCAAAAGCATCAGCAATTGCTTCTTCAATGCGTTCTTCTTGGCTTAAATTAGGATAACGCTGTTTAACGTTGTATTTCTGCAACCACTGTTTAGTTGCCATGTCAGACAACATCTTCCAGTCAGCATCAGAGAAGAATCCTAACTCCCTCATTGCGTGAATTGATTCGTGATTCAACGTGCGTAATATGTTGTCGCCTGACAATGACACCTGGATAAGCTTGTCAAAGTAGTTACCGTTAACCTCAGTCATTCGTCCGTTGATTAACTGATAGATAGAATCTTCTAGGTTTAGACCTACACCCTTTAGCCCCATCTTATCTAATGATGCACGCATATTCTTAGCCAGCGTCTCGCCTTCAGCTATGAACTTGTCTGTGTAATAACCTTGCGGTTGACGCATCTCAGCTTTAGGCTCAGGAAGAACGCCTTGCTCTACAGCTTGCTTGTATTCCATCTCAAGCGGTGCTGTTTCAGCGGAAATTTCCTGTGCTACAGGGGCGCCTTCAGGAACGAACTGCTCTTGCGGAACAGCTTGTGCTTGCGCCAGTATGTCCGCCTCTAATTCAGCGCCTTCTAGGGGTGCTAAATCAGCTTCTGTAGGGGTTGGTTGGGGCTTAATCAAGGCACGTCTTTGACGGAACGCTTCCTCTAGCTGGTCAACTTGGGCATAAGCATCCTGCATCTTTGGAGTAACAACCACTTCTCCGCGGAACGCATCCTGAATCATTTCAGTTAGCTTGCGTACACCACCAACATCACCAGCCGCATCAATGTCAGCCTGTGTCATGAAACCAGAATCTCTAGCACGAGTAGCTAACTCATCTAACTGCTGGCCATCAGGACGGAAAAGCTTACGCTTGTCGTTATTGGTGCTGATAACCTTGTTTTTGTTCTTCTTAGACTCGCCAAGAACGTCCATCATTTGGTCAGCTTTGACGCCTTGCTTGGTTAACCAGTTAGCAAACTCGTTAGTACCAAAGTCAATCGTCTTCATGGCATTGTCGTACTCCAACTGAATGATGTCTTCTTCAGTTGGGTCAACCATCACCTTATCCATCTTACGGAAAGATTTCTTACCGCTATCATCGTAATATTTAAGCCACTCTGAGCCGTCTTTACGAGTAACTTTTTCGCCCTCAGTAACCTTTACAGATGAGTCACCTTCAGGAACAAAGCCGAATCGAGTAATCTTTTCGCTAGAAACTTCTGGGATATCTGGCATGGCGTTGAACTTACTCAACACCTCATTGACGCCCTCAGTACTTAACTGTGGAGCATACTTGGCTGCAAATGCGGCCTCAGATGATGTGGCAACAGACCCGTCAGGGAATACAAAGTATGGCTTAATTGTCGGTTGGTATGGTAACAAACCAGCAATTTCTTCTTTTTCTTTAGGAACAATAACGTTCCCTTGCTCATCAAGCTCTGCCGTAGAAAACGCAGAACCAGCAGCCTTTTTAGCATCTATTTCAGCCCGCTTAAGCTCTGCTTCTTTAGCCAACTCATCTAGCTTTTGATATGCTTTTGATTGCTTTCTAGCCTGTAAGTCACGGAACGCCTCAACACGAAGACGGTCAGCCTCATCCGCATAAACCTCATTAACACCTTCTGGGCCTAGCAATGCGGCTTCTTCCTCAGCCAATGCGTCCAACTCAACTTGTCTAGCGCGCTCTTCTTCAGCAAGAACTTTACGTGCCTTACCTTGCTCAACGCCACGCTCAACAAATGTACCAGGCGCACCTAATGTGCCACCCAATACAGCTCCACCAATGAAGCTTTCAAAGTATTCGTCTCTGGCTTTTTCGTCCGTAATGCTTAAGCCAGCCTGTAAGCGCTCAAACAATTGTTGCGCTGCTTCTGTAGTACCTTCAAGACCTGCTGTTCTACCAGTTCTTAGGGTGTAATCACCAACTGTCTTTAATACGTTCTGTTCAACAATCTTTTTAGCTACTTCAGGTGTAATTTCTTTACCAGCTGCACCAAAAATACGCCCAATGCCAGGCATTAATCTTAAGGATAATGTATCCAATGCAGCCTGTGGAACAGCCGCCGCACCAGCTGCCATTAAATCGGTATCTTTGAGCTTTAAGTTAGGGTCTTCTTGTAACTGTCTACTGATGTTTGAGCCAGTGAACTGAGCGGCTGATGCCAAACCTGCTGCACCTAATCCAAGAGCTGTTGCTGTTGGCCCAGTAACTGGAAGTGTTGCAACGCCAACGCCAGCCACAACAGGAGCTGCCATGTACGGCAAAGAACCGCCAAGGGTTTCTTTAAACTTCTGAATAGGAGCTTCAGTCCAACCCTCTTGAGTCGGTTCAAAGATTGCTTCAGCTTCTTCAATACGCTCTTTACGGTATTCTTCAGCTACGTCAGGATCCATTAACCCTGTACGCCCAGCAAGAGCAGCGATATCGCCTTTGAGACGTTGATAGCCCGCTTTAGTAGCGCCAGTAAAGCCAGTATCTTTCTTCTCTTGGTCTAGCCTACCTGTAAATTCCTTTACATTTACTGGGTCTAAGTCCCCAGTGAATTCTTTTACGGCCATAACTATTCCTTAAGAAACTACGTATTGTTTACCGTCTGGCGCTTTGTATACTGGTTTTCCTTTTGATGTTCCAACTTGTACAGAACCAGGCGGGATTCCTGCTGGTAATTGTGCCTGAACTCCTAAGCCTTGTGAAGATAAATACTTATCCAAAGAGCCATATTTTTGAGCAAACATTGGGTTTTCAAAGTAAGCTTTTGTCGCAATGTTCTTAGCTGAGTTTTCAGTGTCTTTATTACCAGCCAATAAGCCTAATAAAGCACGGTCATCTAAGCCAGCCTTACGTCCTAAAGAAATAATCTGGGATGTAGAGTCAGGTTTAGTCGCAGCCAACTCTTGGATTTTTAACAACTTACCCTTGTAATCCATATCAGCACGTTCTTTTTGGATTTCCATGAGGTCTTTAGTACGTTGACGCTCTTCTTTACGCAAGCCAGCAACGTCTTCACCGTAACCTTTAACGGCAGACGCAGCGCCCTTGCCGATATTAGAAAACGCATGAGGTGATTCCCCACCCAAAATGCCCAAGCCAGCCTCTAATAAACGCATGTTTTTTGCATCTTCACGGGCTGCTTTAGCGGCTTCTCTCTCTGATTCTATTAGCTTTTCTTGTCTTGAAAACAAGTCTTCTAATGGAGTCATTGCAGGTTTAGCATCGCTCTTTTTGTCAGCCTGGGTGGTAACGTTACCGGCAGGAGCCTTTTTGTCCGCCATCTTAATATCGCGTTCTTGCTGATATAACTCAGTAGCTTTATCAAAATCAGCATTTGCTTTAAGTTGATCCGCAATAGACTGTCTTTGAGATGCAGTTGCTGTAACAGGAACTTCTTCTCTAGGGTTTTGTGCCTGAGCCGTACGATTAGATGCTGCACGGAATCGAGCGGCTTGAGATTCAGGAGATTCATTGAAGAAACTAGCCACGCCTTCACGGAACTTAGAACCAGTAATCGGGTTGTATTCTTTAATAAAGTCAGCAAAACCAGCAGGAGCATTAAGTATTGCTTGTGAACGCTGTAAATATGGGTTGTTCTTAATGTATTCAGCGCGCTCTTCCTCAGTCATTTCCTCTACTAAATCACCTTTAGCAAAGGCAACAATACCGCCGCCAGCCATAGACTGCTCTTGGAACATTGCTGGGTTTACAGGCAATTGACCAATACCAACATCTGTTTGTTCTACTGGAGCTGGTTGTTCTGCAATGGCATTGCGTTGCATCAACTGTTCCATCACCGTTGGCTGTTGTCCTTGTGACTTTAGCGCCTGATTACGTGCCGATGCCTCAGCCATTTCAGCTTTACGAGAAAGAATCGGAGCAATCATATCCTCACGGATTTGCTTCTTCTGAGCCATCTGCATAATCATTGCTTGTGGCAATGCTGCTAGGTCATCTATTGAATCTGTTTGCGTTCTAAGTGCGCTAAGAATACTCATATTAATCCTTACTTCATCATGTTATACAAGGACAAACCAGTCAACCCTGTGCCAGCAAGTTGACTTGCAAAGCTTGGGTTTGGTGTAGTAACTGTCTCAGACTTAGCCACATCGCTAACAGGAACTCCACGAAGAATGTTTGATAGATTACCAATCTGTTCAGCACTAAATCCAGCTTTACGCAATACGTCTTGGTATCTAGCATCAATTTCTTGCTGAGCAACTGCACGCTCCAAGTCGCCGTAAGCACCAAGAGTTTTAAGGCGGTCAATGTCAGCGGCTTGACGAGCAACGCCAGCTGATGTCTGATTTGCGCCTAGTGAACCTAAACCAGCAGCCACGGACGCGCGCTGTTTGCTTGCCTCTAGCTCAGCTAGTTGATTAGCTTTCTGTGCTTCCAATGACTGTGCAGACTCTAACTGTTGACGCTGTTGGTCAGCCAACAAGTTCTGTTTTGCAGCCTCTTGTTGCGCCGCTTGATTAGCTAATGAAGCCCGCAATCCTTCCTTTGTTCCTAAGTCTTGAACGCCTAACTGAGCAGCTAAGTTTTGCTCACCAACTTTTAAACCAGCCGTTTGGTTTGCTAAAGCTGCCTGTAGGTTTGCTGCACGCTGACCTTCAAAACCTTTCATGGCTTGCTCATAAGCGGATTGAGAACCAGTAGCCTGTGTCTTAGCCAATAAATCCATCAAGTTACGAGTATTCTCTGCGCCAGCCAAAGCAGAAGCAGAGCCACCGTATGTACCAGATCTAGCCGAACCCAATGTCTGTGCTAGGTTTGCTCTTTGTGCGTCACGGATAGCTTGTTGCTTTTGAACCTCAACCACTTGATCCATGTAAGGAGACATGAATTGGTTCAAAGCTTGCTGATTAAACTGGTTTGCTGCAACATCGGCAGGGCCAGTCATTTGATAAGTGGTTAGCGGGCCAATACCAACATCCTTGGCAGCAGTCATATTTAGGTCTTGAAGACCCATTGCTTGAACTTGCTGAGGAGTCAAATTAGATAGCTGATTGTATAGATTAGATGCACTGGTCATTGATGCTTGACCTTGACCAAACTCACTAGGAGTTCCTAGCGCTTTAATCTGGTTGCCTAATTGAACCTGTGTTGGAGATAAATCTGCAACTCGACCAGCACCACCAAGTCCGGCTGCATTAATAGCATTGCCGTACATCGTGTCATAGTCTTTACTAAATATCTCTTGCGCCTTTGGCATTAAGCCAGTAGTGGCTGGTTTATACCCAGGAGTACCTGGAGTGCCTACTTCTGGCGTACCCGTATAGTACGGCTCTAGTATCGTTGGGATTGATCCAGTTGAGACTGATGCGCTTGTTTGAGTTGCCATGATTTACCCTTTACGCTGGTAAAAATTTATTAGGATTAATTTGACGTCCTTGTTTCTTCGTGCCTGTTCTGGCGCTACGAACCTTGTCCATCATTGAATATAACTGTTTTGCACCTGCTTTAGATGACCCATTACCTAAGTGAGACACAACATCAGCTGGGATAACAAACTCTCCATCTGCTAATCGAGCAGGTTGATTACCGTTAATTGTTGCTGGGATTGAATCACTCATGCCATCACCTCCACCAGATAAATATCTTGGCTGTCCACCTGCTGCATAAGTCTCAGTTTCACCACCGTACTGCTCTGGTTTATTAACCAATGCTCTGATACCAAAACCAGGAACATCACCGCCAGCAGCATACATGTAAGGATTAGCTTGCATTGCAGCAATTGCGCTCTCTCTTCCTTTATTGATGCGGGCGTCAAACTCTGCTTGTTCAGCAGCAATTCTTGCGTTTTCAATGTCTTGTTCTTCTTTAAGCTTATCCATCTCATCAAGCGCTACAGTACCCGTGTAACCCATGTACATAGGTAGAGCTGTGTTTTGCATGGTTGCACCAGATGCTTTAAATGCGTCCATTGCAGCTTTTCTTATAGCAGGGTCTGAGCTTGTTAAGTTAGATATTCCACTGCCCATGTTGGACAATTTATCTGGAATAGCCATGGTTTTATCAGCTAAATTTGAGCCAATATTTGAATAAGTAGATGGGTTAGTAGCAGTATCAATGGCGTTAGAAACACCTGTACCAATTTTATCTATAAAACTAGCTGGTGGGGCATAAGAACCAGCCGATGCTGGTGCAATACTACCTAAACCACTAGTTGCTTCCCCCGCTGCGCTACCAATATTAAGCCCTGTTTCACCAATTGCACTTGGGTCAATTCCAAAGTTAGCCGCGCCACTACCTAAACCATAAGTTTGAGGGGCAGAGGATAATAAATTAGTTGAAGCCGCAGCTGGATCTGGTACAGGTGGTGCGCCACCCCCAGCTTCACTCAAACCTTCTGCCAAGTTTTGTGCGCCATAAGCCATAGCACCAGCCATAAGACCACGTTTGAAGTTAAACCCGTCTTCACCAGATAAGCCAGCATACGCAGCAGCACCAAGAGGCCCACCAAAATATGCGGCGGCGGCTTGACCAACTGGGCCAGTGGCTTTAGCTACATCCTGAACCACATCCTGAATAGCGCCAGTTATAGGCTGCAAAACTACGTCATCAAACTTACTTAATATTTTTCCCGCTGATAGCTTGCCAACACCAATAATACCTTTTCCACCAATGCTAACAGGGCCAACCTTAAGTTTTAAAAACTCAGGCAACCCAGTTGCTGGGTTAATCGTACCTGAACCACCCAAACGCTTAAGTAAAGCCGCCTCTTGCGGGTTAATGTGCGCTAACATAGTGTCGCCACCACGCCCCATTTGCTGCATCTCTTGGGCGATTGATTTTAATCCGTGGGCTTGGCCGCCCTGTGCGTAATAGTTCATACGAACCTCATTGGGTTATTTATGTTGAATGTTATCATGTTGTAAGCGCCGATACAAACGTTATTGAGCCAATAGCTGATGGAGTTGCTGGATATGCCATTGGCGTTGTTTGTGCAGCTTGTTGGTGAATGTAAACGCCTGTAGTTCCACCAGATGTCGCTGCTAAAGTTGTCCCCCACCATAAACCTACAGTGTCTCCAGCGTTTAACGCAAAGACAACTTCTGAGTAACCACATACGTATGTAGGGACACCAGCGCTTTTACGAGCTGGTAAAGTAAAAATAGTGGTTGAATTCGGTACGTCTGCTGCTGATGTTGAGCCATTAATTCTTAACCAAACAATTGCATCATGTATTGCGTTGTCGTTGTTGGCAAACTGTAAGCTATAAGTAATCTTGTAAACGCCAGAATATAACGCAGTAGCTGTATTACCAACATTTAACGTAAACCCACTTCCAAAACTAGTGGTATTCCATTTTACGATTGTTGCTGTATTGTTACCAGTTGCGTATTGTGTGGTGCTATCTGATGCTTCAATAAACGGGAAACTTAAAAAACTACCGCCGTCTGTGTTCGCTAATTGAGTTAAAGCCTCACTTAAACGATTGAAATACAAACGCAAAGCATACTGAAACTGATCCTGTTGATTCTTATCATAATCAATTGATGGTAATGGTAACGATGGAGCGGTTACGTTATAGAAACCCATTATCGTTTTCCATCCTTCTGACCATCAAGTCTTGGGTTACCTAGTTGCCACTGAACATCTAAGTCAACTGATGATGCCTTGAATGCCATCTGACGCGCTCTTGCACGAATGAATACTTGGTTTGTGTACTGCTCAACAGGTATAGATGTCGTCTCAACAACAGGCTCTTCTGCCTCTGTTTCATAGTTTGCACCAGGGAAGTTGCGCGGCTTCATGGTTACATAAGCTGTTGGCGTTGCTGCTGTTGACCCTTGGAAAGAAATGTCGGGAATAATTCTTTTAATCAACATAAACTCTGTACCGTCTTCTAAGTCAAAGTCTGATGACTGGATGTAAGACGACATTGGTAATGTATCGTTATTTGTACCACGCTCTTGGTCGTAAATAATGCCTGTTTCCCAAGTGGTTGGGTCTGTATAAACGGCTTGAGGATATTGGCGTAACGGGCTATCTATCCATGCAGAACGCTCAATGTCTCCGTAGTACCATATCTTTTCCAAGTGGTTGTAGATAACGTATCTATTATTGTATTGAGAGTTTGCGCTAGGATAGAACCACCAAATCTCGTTCCATCCCTCGTTAGTTGAGCAGATAACCTGATCTATTTGACCGTAGTTGATGTCTTCAAAAACATAGTTTCTTAGCGTGCATGGTAATGTTTGAACGCTACCAGTGTAGTAGTAGAACTTATCTTTACCCATCCAGTATGTCGTGTTATTGACAACAGAGACAGCTCTAGGGCTAATGATTGATATATTGTCTGACATCTCTGTCAAGCTAAATACGGCTGTTGTTCCAGTAAACTGCATTGAATTCAACGTCGCATCAGTGAAAATCAATATCTCTTGGCGTGTTGGAATACCTCTAATAATTTTAGAACCTCGAGAAACTCTCAAGAAACCAGCAGATGATGTTGGCCCAGGCGTCCAATTTTCAGGTGCGTTCTGGCTTGCCCATCTAATTAATAGAGGGTCAAAATCACCGCCTCCGTAAGGTGTAGAACCAAATGCAAGTAAATGCTTATCGTTCTGAGATACTAAAGCTTGAGTGACTTCTGTTGGAACGTCAGTGGCGCCACCAACAGCTGACAATAATATGGCATTAGTATCCAAAGCAGTTGACGGGTTTGAGGATGCTCCGCGTTCCCAAATGTAAAGTGGGCCATTACGGATGTTCATAATCAAGTCATTATCAAACTGGTCAAAGAACCAATCCTGCTGTTGGAATGAAACAGGAGTGGTTGATCCAGAACCCCATGCTCCACGCCCCCATGTTGATGTTCCCCAGCCATAACCAAACGTTGTGACTGGGTAGCCAACAGGAATCTGAAACTTGGCAATAATTGCAGTGCCACCTTGATTGGAGGTGGTTGATGTAGCAGCTGTTGTGGTTTGAATCGTAAAGTTATTTACATCAACAATTGAAACAATCTTAAATGACGAATTAAATTCACTTTGCGGTATGCCAGCTATTGGGCCTACAACACCAGAAAACGTTACCCAATCCCCCACTGCTGCTCCATTGCCAGCAATATTTACGTTAATGGTTGTAGAACCGTTTGTTGTGTCAAAACAGTTATCAGTTGTAGGCGTTGTTAAAGTTGTTCTTAGTGGAGTGATATCGTATAAGTTACCACCAACATCAATGTAAACCTTTTGGTTTGTTCCTAATGCTAGGAAGTTATCGCCAAATGTTGTAGTCCAACCAAACATTTGACGGCATGCACCGACAATGGTATTTACAGTATATCTAAGCCAGCCACCTATCTTTTGAGGATAGCTTGATCTAAACCTAATTTTGTCGCACGCAAACCAACCACCCTCGTTAGCATAGTTTGTTTGGTCTCTATTAACGCCAGGCTTAAATTGTAGTTTCTGTAATGGCATGGTTTACCCTAAGATTCATATAGGGCTTTTTCGCCCCTGCGACGTTTATCTAGCCCTTTTAGCACTTTACCACCAGCTTTGTTCCACTTCAAGAACTCTTCTGCCGCAGCCTCAAATTCTTTGCGGTTGTGCTTCATACGCAGGGTGCTGTTTTGTAGGTTGCCAAGACCTACGTTGAACGAAAAACTAACCAAAGCATCAAACTGACCCTGAGTCATTTCGCCTGGGCATAGGCGATGAACGCCCGCCTCAAAGCGTGTTAGGTCTTTCTTAAGGATGTCGTTTACTTCATCCATGCTTAGAACCCTATCCCAACCTGTAGGAATAGGTAGTGCCTTTCTATCATCCAGTTTAACTTTAGCGTGATTGGGGTCAATAACGTGGCCCACGCCAACCGTCCAAAGCAAGGCAGGGCATTGATAAGGGCGAGTTTTAACACCCTCATCATGCTTAATCATCTCAATAAGCTTGTCGCTTACGTTCACTTTTTAGACCATCCACGTGACCCGAACCAGTAACCGATGATGCCCCCCAGCATAGCCATCTCATCATCACTGAAAATCTCATCAGAAATCTTTAGCAAGTCGTCAATGTTTCCAATAACACCAGGGTGCGTAAATACATATACGCCGATACCTACGTTAATCACAAACAACTCAGCCACAAATAAGTACGTTACCATCGGACGAACTGTAGCTACGAATGTAGACGCCCATGGAGCTGCCTTAGCCAACACCTTAGCGTCATGCTCATAAGCAGCCTTGGTCATTTCCGCATCAGTCTGCATCATTACTTGGTCAGTACGAATCTCTTCTACCTTAGCTTGTGCAGCATAGCCACGCTCTAGCATCTGTAGCTCACGCTCGGTTTGCATCTTGGCAAGGTCAAGCTCATGCGCCTTGTCAGACTTATCTTGGAAGAATCCTAATACGCTTGGCAATCCTGAGATTAACAAGCCACCTAGTGTTGAAATTAACGATAACATTTTATTGGCCCAATCTATTTGTAGTTGCGCGTTTAAGGGTATTCATCTCTGAACGTAACGTAGAGCTTGTCACATCCAACTCAACTTTCTGTGCAGCTAGACCAGAGCGTAGTTCTTTCTGTGTGCTTTCTGCAACAATCTTAGCTTCACGAGCGGCCATCAACGCCTCAGCTAGACGCTCCTGCATCTTGGCAATTACTTCACGCTGATCAGCAACCTTCTCTTCTAAGGCTTTTACCTTACGCTCTGCGCTTGATGCGGATGAAGCTGTGTCGCTGTAGCCTTCATACATCTCTTTGACTTCGTTAAACTTGGTAATGCCTGTATATCCAGCGCCTAAAATAGCAGGTACGCCAGCAATAATAAAGCCAGCCACCATGGTGTTTTGCTTGGCCCAAGTCACCCACTTGTCTACGAATCCCTGTACTTTGTCTAATTTATCTAAATCACTCATTGCTCAAATCCTAAATCTTGGTTATATGCTGGCTGGTTAAAGCCCGTTTGGTGTAACAGGTCCATCATTATGGAGTCCTGCATCAGTATGTTGTTCGGTACCCCACCCACTATGCTCACTTCCGGGAACACATTCGGTTGCTGAAGTCCCGGTTTCACAAATAGCTCCAACGACAACGCAAGGCCAACCGCGCTTCTTACCTTCCCTTTTGGCGGAGGGGATAGGGATGCCTGTGTAGTCAATGTTGTCTGCGAATCCGTCTTTGTCCCCGAGGCACTCGTTGGGGCAGACTCTGTCGTTGCAGATGAGTCCGCTGTCGGGGCATCTTTTGTTTCCGTCGACGACATTGTCGGGGTTGTTTCCGAGTTCTGCACAGAATTTGGGGTCGGTGCAGTTACAGGTGAGGATTGGATTGTTGGGGCAGATATGGTCGAAGCTGGATTCAGGGGCGACACAGGATTGGTCGGGTTGTTTACCGACTTCTTGCACGTATCTTGCGTCGTTACCCATGGCCCAAAAACTGGTTGTCCGTACGGGTCTGGGCATGTCGAGGAACGAGTCTGGGTAATGCTCCCCGTATAGCCTGTCTGGCAAGCTAGAGTTTGTTGTTGGCTGCTTATTTGGCATGTTGGCGGGTTTTGGACGCAGCTGTCTTGGATTTTGAACCAGTCGGTTTGGACTGGCTGACCATAGCTACCTGACGGGCAGTTGGTTTCTTTTTTCCAGGTTTGCGTGCCGCTGTAGTTAACGGGGCAGCTTCTTGTTTCTGTTTGCGCTGAGTAGGTGCAGGTGACTGAGTTTGGGGTGCAAGTGTTTTGGATGGTTGTCCAAGGTTGCCACGTGTTGTCTGGGCAGGTTTTGGTTCTGCTTTGCGTGACTTGACCACTATAGTTGGTTGGACAGCTTTGGGTTTGCGTTTGGGTTTCAACTTGGCATGTGCTTGGGCAACTGGTTGAGATCCCTGGGTAGTATTGACACGCAAGGGCTTGGCATTGAGCAAGAGTTGTTGTTCCATCGACAAAGAGCGACCCATAAATAGGCGCTCCATTAGCCCACGAACCTGCATAGCAAGCAGCTTGAACATCATTGACCCTCAGTAGACTGCACAGTAATAGTAACGATAGGAGGAACCGAACCATACAATTTCTTAAACTTTTCAGGATAGCGTTTAATCCACTCGTTACGTGCAGCATCACCAACGAGACCATCTATCGGACAAGGCGTGCCTGACATCATCATGGCATCCCAGTTTTCTTCACGAGCTGAACAAGCAATAGCAACCGCAGCTACTTTAAGACCGTTATTAGATAAGAAAGCAGCCCACTTACGGCGTGAACAGTCTTCATCCATCATATAGGATCCACCAGAAAATCCAATGACCGTAGAGCTAATAGCCCCAGAGACAGCAACCAAACAGTTGTCTTGACTGAATGAACTGATAGATGGCGCCATAGCACCTGCTGGTGGCTGGCCTTTGTAGTTTATAGTTGTGTCTTGAGCCATAGCTTTAGCAGCTAAACCACCTAGCATCAACCCAACTAAGAAGTAAGCAACGGTACGCATCACTGGCCCCAAATCTTTGTGCCAATTGGCTGAGAGGTGGCGTTGATTGAAACAGACTGCTTTGGCGCTGAAAGGTCTTGCCCGCAATCATTGCATTTCTGCGCGGCTAACTCTGATTCATCTACATCACGACTGCAACTAGGGCAGTAGATCTCAATAGTGTGGCGCGGTTCAACAACCTGACCATCTAGTTTTACTGCTTCGTTTTGGATAATCATGTTACATACTCCTGTAATTTTTTGGGTAGTTTTAGTCAAGATTTTTTAATTAGGTATATAAGCCACCCACATGGGTCAATTTCCCACCATTTTTCTTGAGTAGTCCAATTGCTTGGGTTAGCATGATGATTATTATGCCAACCATCACCCAAAGTTACAAAGCTTGAAATCCATGAATTTCTTGATTCATCATTAATTTTGTGTGTTTTGTACCCGTGAATGTGTGCAATTACGCTTATTACACTTGTTGCATGAAGCGATAAACAAGCGGGAATTAAATAAACAAACAGCACCAACCACGGATTAATAACTGCCAAGCCAACGCAAGTTATGGCAATTATTTTAAAGTAATGTTTATGTATAAATGCATGAAACGGGTCGTGTATTAATTTAATGGCATATCTTGGCGGGATGTGAACTACATTCCAAAACCCCACCCATGACTTAAATGCTTGCCAATAACTAAACTTAAGTTGCTCATTTGCACCTCTACCAACATACGGGCTATGCGGGTCATTGGGTTTTTCGGCAGTTACGTGATGCAATCTATGCAATGCTACCCAAGTTATTGTTGAACCAACGGTTGCATATATACTTAAAATAGATAAAACAATTTCCCATAAACGAGAGGTTTTATAAGAACCATGGGATAGTAGCCTGTGCATTCCACAAGCTATTCCAATAGGGGACAGCAAAACATAAAACAAAAGGCTTAACCATAATAAATTAAGTTGACCGTTTAATGTAGCTAACCATATACCTATAATAGCAAGTACGTGATTTATTAACTGCAATAATCGAATCTTAAAGTTAAACGTCATAATCTAATATTTTTACGTCAGGAAACTCTGCGTGTATCATTACTTTTGCAATTTGTTTTGCTTGGTCGTTTATTCGATTAAATTCTTTTTGCGTTAAACCATTCCACAATGTTTTAGCATCTTTAATGGTTAATGCTTGTTCATTTAAACCTGTTTCATGGTTAAAAATTTTATAATAATGATTAGTATTTAAGTCATCAACATAAGTATCCAAGTCAATAACAACCCAAGTTTCGGAAGCATCATCGGTTACAATTACAAGATTGCAAACAGTTGTATTTTTTGCTTGTTTAAGAAGTTCAATATCTAGTTCTTGCTTACCAATTTTTGCAGAGTCTAAATCATCAAATTCTTTTTGGTCCACGGAATATTTGCCTGTAAAAACAAGCGTTTCCAATTGGTTAAGAATTAAAGCATCTTCATCTATCTCGTTTTGGTCAGAGCTATAATTGCAAATATCTTCAAACACTTTTTTATTTTGATAAGCCCATACCGCCCAGTCCCTACGACCAATTGCTTTCCAATGTAATATTACTTCGTCAAAAGATATTGATGTAATCCCATTTTTTTGAAAATAATCAATTAATTCTGCAACAGCGGGAAAACAAGTATTTGCTTTTTTAATGTTATCTAAAGTTGCAATTAGTGTCATGATACTGCCCCATATACTCTAGTTGTGTTACCTGATACCCAAGTAACTGTTTTGCCATTTAGTGCAACCGCTTTACCACCGGCTGTTCCTGATTTGGATAGCACATTATTATTGATGGCGAGAGAGCCACCACTTGCACCCCAACCACCACCGCCACCGGCAGCACTTGTTTTATTTCCTGATGTTGATGAGGAACTTCCATTATTACCAACAGCATTAGCAGAGCCACCGTTTCCACTTGTGGATGTGCCATTAGCTCCGTTATAACAACCACCACCACCGCCAGCACTTCCGCCAAAGCCAACCAATTGAGCATTAGCTGTTGATGTGGTTCTTCCTGAGCCACCGGTACCAGGAAAAATACGCCCACCACTACCGCCTGATGCAGCACCTGCTCCATTTACACCTGATGCACCAATAGCACCGCCTGCCCTTAAAAATCCATTACCGCCTGCATTACCGCCACCGGCACCACCTCCACCACTATTTTGATTAATCCATATACCGGCACCAGCACCACCGCCACCACCAATGTATGCTGAAGCATTGGTATTATTAATTGTTGCATTAATTGGAATAGATAATGCGGGACCGCCTGCTGTTTCAGTAGAGCTCGAAGCATTTCCACCTTGACCCATAATATAACCGTTATTTACAATGGTAAGAGTATCACCTGTTGTACCGCCTGTAATTGATAGTCCCGCATTAGTATTTACAGAAGCCCATAAATAAATACCCGAGTTAATAGTAACTGTAATATCAGAAGCTCCGGATATATAGCCCGATAATCCTGATAAGTTTAATGTTGCATCTTGAGTATTAGCTGAAAACGTATAACTTAACGCCACACGGTTAGATTTACCGTAAAAGTTACTCAAAGAAATAGTTGTTCCAGAACCAGGAACGTTAGCAAGAGTTCTATAAGACGCCTGATTAATATCAGCTTGTGTTGTACCTGCTACGCCTAATTCAACGTTAATAGCATTAAAAGATATGGCACCTGAGACTGGTAAAGTCATTTAATACTCCTTAAACAGAACCGTAAGCAGTTACGTCGCCGATTACAGTTAAATCACCAGCTGATGTTAACTTAGCAACGTTTGTGCCGTTGTAACTAAAAAACAAGGTCGTTCCAGAAGGGGTTATGCCCCAGCCACCTGAGTTAGTGATTCTAGTAGCGTTAGTAGCATTAGTAGCGTTAGTAGCGTTTGTAACCGCTGTTGATCCAATTGCTGAAACTATCTCTGATGCTGATGCAGCGCTAAAGTTGCCTGTACCATTGCCATATACAACGCCTGTTAACGTTGCTACGCCAGTGCCGCCTCGAGCAACCGTAAGCGTTCCTGTTGTTCCACCTACAATTGGTAAAGATGTACAGCTTGTTAGAGTTCCAGAGCTAGGAGTTCCTAAAGCTGGTGTTACTAAAGTTGGTGATGTTGCAAATACCAAAGCACCAGAACCCGTCTCACCTGTCACTGCCGCCGCTAAATTGGCACTTGTTGGTGTTTCTAAGAATGTTGCCACACCAGTTCCAAGACCTGAAACACCTGTTGTTACTGGTAGACCAGTACAGTTAGTCAATGTTCCTGAAGTTGGAGTTCCTAAAACTGGCGTTACCAATGTTGGAGATGTACTTAATACGTTATTGCCTGTTCCTGTTGAAGTTGTTACGCCCGTACCGCCAGATGTTACTGGAAGCGCAGCGCCAAGCGTCAATGATGTGGCATGAGTTGTTACGTCAACAACGTTAGTTCCGTTATTAAATACAATCATTGACTTGCCAGCAGGAACAGCAACGCCAGTTCCAGTAGCATTTTTAATGGTGATTGTGTCAGCACAACCGTTATTTACAATGTATTGCTTTTCAATGGCTGGCACAATAAGGTTCTGCGCACCACCTGATGTACCTGTAAGGTTTAATCTTAAGTTACGGGCTGTTTGAGACCCATTATTATCAGACAGCGTAAGAGTGACTGTGCCACTAGCAAAAGTAACGTTTGCGCTACCAGTGATGGCCTCTTCAATTGCAGTGCCAAGGTTAGTGTTAGTTGTATCGCCCCAGGTGTTTGTTTGCTCACCTGTTGTGATTAACTCTATCTTTAGTGCTGAGTATGTACTTGCCATAATTTATCCTTACGCTGCTATCTCTATCCAGTTTGGCGTCTGAGTATCAGTTACCGCTGTCCATACTGGGGTTTGCCCATCATTAATATCCTGCCAATTTGGATTCTGATTATCTGGAATCTGACCCCAAACTAAAACTTGTCCAATGATACCCGTTCCTACAACGCCTATCGGATATACATTTCCTTTTGAAACTACTGTAACAGATCCTACCGCACCTGTAGCCTGAAGTCCAGTCACATTTACGGTAGCTTTACCTGATACCTGCTCTTCACCAAGTACCGTTGTTCCGACCACTCCTGTGACGCTGATGTAGTTATTGGTGATTAAACTAATCTGGCCCAATACCACCGTTCCAGCAACTCCAGTAACATTGACTGTGGCACCAGCTGAAACCTGCTCTTCGCCTAAAACAACCGTGCCTACTACACCGGTAACGTTAACAACAGCCTTAGATTCAATCTGAACCGTACCTACTTCGCCAGTAGCTTGAACTCCTGTAAGACTTACATTAGCCTCAGCTTGTACTGCCTCTTCGCCAAGTACTGTATTGCCTTGAACACCAGTGACGGAGATATTATTGTTTGTTTGGGTTGTGACAGTCCCAGCAGTTCCTGTAGCTTCAACCCCTGTAGGATAAATATTTGCTTTTGCGTCAACATCCATGTCACCAACAAAACCTGTGGCTTCAACCCCATTAACGCTGACAAGGGCTTTTGCATTAACAACAACAGTACCAGTTTGTCCTGTTCCAAATACCCCTGTGACAGCGGTGTTTGCCTTTGCAACTACTGTGACATCCCCTACAGCACCAGTAGCTTGAACGCCCGTTACATCAACGGAGACGTTGACTTGACTTTGCCCAACCGAAGCAAACGGGGCGCCGGCTAAGGAAAAATCTGCAAACATTATTTAGCCTTTAATTCAGCTACTTGAGCTTCTAACTCTTTAATTGCCTCAATCAGCAAGGGTACTAAGCGTTCATATCGTACTGTTAAATACTTATCGTCAATAGGCGCTGGAGCTACAGTTTGAGGCATTACTTTTTGTACGGATTGGGCTGTTACACCAACCTCAATAACCGACGCGTCATACCCCAAATCCACTGCTGTTTCATTAGCATGATAGACCATGGTTTCAATGCTCTTGACCTTTTCTAAGGCGTTTTCAATTGAACCAATTTTGGTCTTTAGACGCTCATCTGAGTAGTAAGCAGTGATATTATTTGTTGCGCGGATTTCACCAGCTGTACCTGAACCAGCAGTTCCTACTCCTAAACTATTAACTTGGTAGTTATTTGCTGTATTTAAAGCGTTAGCCGTAGTAGCCGTAGTAGCCGTAGTAGCCGTAGCCGCATTACCCGTGCAAGATCCTGAAGAACCTGTAGTGTTTTGGTTTAACGTTGGAACATCAGCAGCTTGAATGGCAGACATCACGACATCGGTGCCATTACCACGCAAATACTGCCCGCTTGTGACAGCACCAGCCAAAGCATCCATCGCATTTTGGCGTGTTGTTTGTCCTGTACCACCGTTGGCAATAGCAACAGTACCTGTGACGTTTGTAGCATTACCACTCAAGGTAGCTGTAATGGTGCCAGCAGCGAAGTTGCCTGAACCATCACGAACTACTACTTTAGAGGCAGTATTAGCAGTATCAGCGTCTACGGCCCATGTTGTGGCGGCAGAACCGTTAAAGTTAGAACCTGTTAGATAAGTACCACGAGTTAGCGTGTTAGTTGTGTTAGCTGTAACTGTGATATCCGCAGATCCATTAAAGCTTGTACCGTTAATATTGCGCGCTGTTTGTAGTGTTGTTGCAGTTGTGGCATTACCAGACAAAGCGGCTGTAACCGTTCCTGCTGAGAAATTACCAGAAGCATCACGAGCAACAATTGCACTTGCTGTATTTGCTGAAGTAGCTGTTGTAGCTGAGTTAGGGATAGTGGTAGAAGCAGTCATTGCGCTTGTACCATTACCATAAACATAACCAGTTAAAGTGGTTGCACCTGTACCACCTTGACTTACTGAGTTAGTACCTGAAGTGTGAGTGCCAAATACCACCTTGCCGTAACTAGGAGCTACGCCAGCACCGCCAGATAACAATACGTTACCAGTAGCAGCATCAGCCAAAGTAGCTAAAGTTGTGGTTCCTGAAGCGTAAATTAAGTCACCAGTGGTGTAAGAACCGATGTTTGTACCACCACGTTCAACAGCTAAAGTTCCCGCAGTAACTTGGTTAGCGTTGATTGCTATGTTTGTGTTTGTTGCGGCAGTAACCTGGCCTTGAGCGTTTGTAGTAAACACAGGAACTGCAGTAGCGGAACCGTATGTACCAGCCGTGCCTGTATTAGTAATACTAAATTGTGTACCAGATAAAGTTAACCCAGTACCAGCAGAGTAAATCTGGGCAGAGCTAATCTGCGCAAACGTGATGTTTGTTGTACCAAATGTAATAGTGCCTACCGTATTACATGTATAAGTCTCACCAGCACCTGTTGCACCTTGTTGTACGAATACGGTAGAGCCCTGGCTCAAACCATCTGGGCTTGCGTTTTCAAACGTATCCGCATCGGTCGCACGAGTTAACACCCAGTTTGTAGAACCAGAGCCTACGTTAGTAACTGTGTAGATACCGTTTTGAGTAGCATCCGCTTGTGTGTAGATTAATACTCGGTCGTTAACACTGACCGTAACACCATCAATAACCAAAGCAACTTGAGTGCCAGCGTTAGTAAGTGTTGCGCCTACACCGGCAGTACCGTTGTTGTATGTAGCGGTTAGAGCTGTAGGAGACTCGACACGAACGGGAGAATGGTAATGAATACCCGCTGCAGTCATCGTATCTACATACTGTTTGTTAGCAATGTCTGTGTTACTTGCTGGAGTTGTTGCTACTGTACCGGAAGTTAGCGTAGCTACGTTAATAGTAGCTGTACCTGTTACCCCTAAATCAACAAAAGAGTTTTGAACTACTTTGTTTGAAGCATCTTCGTATACGGCTTTTTCAGCAGGATATACGCAGAACACTTCCTTGGTTCCCGCTTGCAAGTCAACAACGCTGCCTGCATTAGAGGACGAAAGAATAGTCGTACGGCTTAGTGTTGTACCAGAAGACGTGTATGTACCAAGGCCCACCTCCCAGTCACCTGTGGCAGGATCTGTGATGGCGTAGTAAGTTGTATTACCATCACCAATAGCGGCAAATGATTGATAACCAGTCGCAGCGCCAGCAAGGGTAAGCGTACCCGTGCCAGTGGTCGTGCTGGTTACTTTAACACGGTCTTTTAGTACAAGAGCCATGTGAGACTCCTAAATTTAAGCGATTCGAATAATTGCGTTTGATGAGTCAGCTGCTGGGAAAATGATTGTAAAGTCACCTGCCGTAGAAGTTTTATCACCACCGAAGGCTAGTACAGCAACAGATTTATCAGCCTGTGTGCTGTTGTAAATCAAAGCGCCGTTTGCTGTAATAGTAGCGTTAGACCATGTTGTATCAGCAAAGTCCAACCAAGCTGTTGTGCTTGTTGATGTAGGAGCTTGAGATACAGTTAGTGTATTGCCACCAGCTGAATAGTTGCCTGTTGAAGGAACTTCGTTAGATGTTGTATACGCAGTTGTAGAAGCATCTAAAGTTGCAGAGCTTGTGTACAAAGCAATCTTAAAAGTATCAGCAGCGGTTGTTGCACGAACAACACCTGTGCCAAAGTTGTGTGTTCCAGTAAGGATTTGCACCTTAAAGGAGGTTGTCATTGCTTGAGAAATCGCCATTTTTGGCTCCTTATTCGTTCAAAAGTTTAATTAATTCAGGGTGGCCGGCTTGGGTAAGACGGTTTGCTAAAGTAGTCCTGTCAGACTGGATTGCTTCTTTCATGTAACGCACCAATACATAACGGATGTGTTCTCTGAAAGCTTGTGCCTGGTCTCGAATCACTGGGTGAGTCTCATTACCAACGGAAATAATTTTATCAAGCGCTCTTTCAGCAATCTCTTCAGGAGAAAAGCCACGTCCGCTTGTGGTTTGAATTACCACGCCACCATCTAAAATTGTGCTTTCTACGCTGCTCATCTAACTTGATCCCTAACTTGACCACTACGGTAAGCATCACGACGGTTTTTGCCGTCAGCCAATTGTTTCAATAAAGTCATTGCTTCGTTGTAACGTTTCTCATAATTGGCAACTACATCTGGCTCAGACTTCATAAATGCAGCCGCTTCCAATAAAGAACCATACAACAATGCTGATTCAAAATTATCACCCAACCAACTTGTACCAGCGGTAACAATTGATTGTGGGTAGTAAAAGTAATGTAATTCTACTGCGTAATTTGCGTCAGGAGTAGGGCCTAGAATGAATGTATTCTGGTCAAACTGTGCGTAATACTCAGGCTCGCCATAAAAGGCTGCATCTGTATCTGGAAACGCTTCACGAATGAAGTTCACATCTTTATTAAGCAAGAACAAATACTCATTGTTGGCATTAATAACAGCCATGCTATACGTTGCCAACCAGTCTGATGGGCATGCAAGGTACTTATTACCAGAGGTGCAATTGCCTGTTACGTTCTTGCGAAGGGCAGGTAACTGTACTGAGTTATAAATACGTTCTTCAGCATTTTCAACAAAGGTAGCTATTTGGTTAGCAGATGTAAATGACCCAGCCGTAGCTGGAAAATCATTCTCCGCATAACCCTTAATTGCTGATGTTAGCTGTGTGTAATTCATGCTGTAAATTGTTACAGTTAAGCCATTGGACCACGGGCTTTTGTACCCTTGGTTGCTGCGCCTGTACCACGAATCTTCACTTCGCCGTTCTTGTTGATAGGCTCAAAGTTACCTTTGCTGTAGCCACCAACAGACATGTTAACCTTGTCAACTCCATTACCAGGCTTAACCACCGCATCTTTAGCGTTCTTCATCTTTTTACCATCCATAGTATGTGGCTCAGCATAAACACTGGCTGAACCTACTTCTTTACCGCCTTTTTTCATGCTGTATGCCATGATTAGCCTCTCTTTTGAGCAGCAACTTTAGCCAAGCCACGACCCATAGTCTTCATATCAATGTTGCGTTTACCGCCACCTGAAGTTTTTGTGCCTTTGCCTTTTAGAGCTGCTACTGTTGGGCCGTCATTGCCCAAGTTTGTGCCGTCTGTTTTGCCTTTTTTTGCAATACCATCAGCTGCGCGTTTGAATCCCATGATTTACTCCTAAGAAGTTGTTACTGTGACTATACCGACTTGTCCCGCTGCAATCAAGTCATTTGGTGTTAAACCTGTGTCAAATCCTCTAGCACCACCTACAGGATTCCAGCCCCACTGAAACACTCTACTACCACCTGATGGATCCCCTGTATCTCCGATACTTGGACCCACATTGTTTGTTAACTGCAAACCATTCAAACCAGACTGATAATAACTTGTATCAGGGCGTGGCTCTCGAACAGCTTGAGGGTCATTCACTGGGTACATACCAAGTGATAACTGTGGCTGGTCAGGTTCCCAACACTCAGGGCAAACCTTGATGCTGACTTGCTTTTGCTTAATTACCAGCTTTCTAAGCTGTTTAAGCTTATAGCGTTGTCCACATCTGTCGCACTCAGCAATTGCAAACTTACCAGATGCAAAGCGATTAGGCATAGAAAGTCGTCCTTGGAACGAATCTTACTGGCGCTTTCTCACGGTCTTCAGTTGAGGCCATTGCCCACTGTTCTTCGTAAGACATCTTCAACATTTCAATACGGCTTGTTGCTTCTGGAATCTTTAGTGATAGGTAATAAGCCAAACCAGCAACCATACATGGAAGGAATCTGAATGGGATATCTTGTGTATTAAGACCATTACCAGCGTCCTGAATACGTCTTAAACGCCAATAAACGAATGTATAGTACGGTGCAGACTGAGTACCTTGATCTGGCGATGGCCAGATGTTTATCTGTGGGCTATCTACACCAGTTGTAGTGTTAGTTCCGTTTGGCTGACCACCAGCAGGATATTTAGCGCCAGACTGACGATTTACCCAAACTTGAATAGGACGGCCTGTAGCAAGTTTATTTGGGATGGTTGAGTAAGTAGGCTCACTAATACGGCTGATGTTAATGTCGGTCTGATTAGGGCCTGTACCAGTACGAATAATGTGGTCAAGAAGGTCAATAGTATCTACAGGAAGGTCATAGGTAATTTTGTTCTGATAAACAGGGAATGATCCTTGCTCAACAGTCCATAGATTAATGCCGCGGTTAGCCCATTCAATAGTCAACAGGTTCAATGAACGACGCGCTGTACGCATATCGTAGCCTGAACGTAACTCTGTGCCACAACGCTCAAAAGCCTCTTCTATGAGGTTATTAAGGTCTAGGTTGAACGAACTTGTTCCGCTTGTTGTCATTTGGCAGTCCTTGCTGATTTCTTAAATGCCTCTGCTGTAGGGGCGCCTTTGCTACCTACCTTACGCATTTTCTCGCCTGATCCCGCAGCTATACGTTTTCTCTTGGCATGAATATTAGAATACAAGCCGGTAACGTTACCACCTTCAGCATACTCTGTGAAGTCAGTATTATCGCGTCTAGCCTTCCTTTTGCCTGAAGGCATCTTGGAAGGTGCTATAGCGCCCATACCTCGACTAACTCTCAAGATACACCTCTTCTTAGTTGATTAACAATTCTGCTAACTTGCGGTTGTTTAATATTAAACATTTTAGCTATTTTTGATTGGCTAATATCTTTATTTTTTAGAAACTTTTTGCCAAAATCTTTCATCAAAAGATTTCATACCATTCTGCCTTTAGTTTTGCCTTTAGTAGCGCAGCCATCAGCGCGCTTAGATGCAGAAGATACTGAACCGCCTTT
>Ga0181346_1000027_pt1 | contig 49523 bp, 53 predicted proteins | sample Su13VDMM15DN_FD_130100 | JGI IMG/M metagenome (GOLD analysis project Ga0181346, IMG submission 130100) | Freshwater viral communities from Lake Michigan, USA - Su13.VD.MM15.D.N | ecosystem: Environmental > Aquatic > Freshwater > Lake | place: USA: Michigan | collected 2013-07-15 | reverse complement strand
AGCCTTAGGGGGTTGTACTCGATAAAATAGACTAAGGCAAACTAAAAAATTATTTACAATGGCAGACCAAGTAGAAAAGATTTTCGCAGATGGTTTCTTATTCAAAAGAAACGAAAAAGCTCCTGACTTCGTAGTGGGGAGATTATCAATTAAAGTTGAAGATGCTATCGCATTTATGAGACAGCACGAAAAGAATGGTTGGATTAACCTCGGGGTTAAGACAGCTCGTTCAGGAAACTTCTACATTGACCTCGACACGTTTGAGGCAAAGAATGATAGTTCTCCAAAAGAAAGTGCAGTTGACAAGTACGAAGCTAAAGCTAAGCCACCTCCATCAGTTCCACAGATGAACGGAGATATGGCAAACCAATTCAACGAAGCTCAAGAAGAAGAGGATGATGACCTTCCATTCTAAGAGACCAAGCCTATGTAAAATGGGGGATTTATTCCCCCTTTTTTTACCTTTAAGGCGTGTCGGAAACACCATTTTCAACACTTCTATTACTACTCTATGTAAAATCTATATTATTATTATTTTTTATTTTAATATTTTAGTAAAAAAATTGACATAAAAGACAGTAGTATTGATTATCAATTAGTTAGATATTTAAAAACGACATTAAAACGACATAAAAACGACAGATAATGACACATAACGTAACAATCTTTCAAAACATACGTGATACGGACACTCCGTTCTTCCGTGATGTACACGTTATCCTTGATAGAATTAAGGATGGAGCAGGGGCTACCAAAGACATTGTTAAGCGTATCAGACAAGAGAAGAATAAAGCAGAGAGAAACGAGATTAAGAAACTACTTCCCGCTATTTGTTTCAGCGGTACTTTTAAGAAGAGATTAGATAATGCACTCGACCAACACTCAGGACTTATTTGTTTAGACTTTGATGGCTACCAAAAACAAAAAGAATTACTACAAGACAAAGAGACTATATCGAAAAACAAATATGTATTTTCAGTCTTTATTTCCCCATCAGGAAATGGATTAAAAGTATTGGTTAAGATTCCCGCAGATGAAGAGAACCATACAAACTACTTCAATAGCTTAGAAAAGCATTTTAACAGCCCTTATTTCGATAAAACGAGTAAGAACATCAGTAGAGTGTGTTATGAGTCTTACGACCCTTTAATTCACGTTAATGAGAACTCATCGATTTGGGATTTGATTGAAGAGCCTGAGTACACCGAAATAAACAGAGTAAGAGACCAAGCTACTATTCCAATATCAGATGAGAATAAGATTGTTGAGATACTTGTTAAGTGGTGGGAAAAGAAATACCCGATGCAAGAGGGTCAAAGAAACCACAACGCTTACATACTTGCGATGGCATTCAATGACTTTGGAGTTAACAAAAGCCTTGCGGGTTATATCTTAAATCAGTTTGCTACTTCTGACTTCTCAATAAGTGAGATAGCAACAACGATTGATTCAGCCTACAGACATACAGCAAACTTCGGAACCAAGTATTACGAAGACGAAGAGCGTATTAATCAGATTCGTGCAAAGCTAAGAAGAGGCGTATCAAAAAAAGAGATTCGCTACCAATTACAAGATTCCAATTTGGATAGCGACACTATCGATGCAGTCTTAAATAAAGTCGAGGATGAAAATTCTAAGATGACATTTTGGACTAAGAACGATAAAGGGGTCATCAAGATTGAACATATCTTATTCAAAACTTTTTTAGAGGATTCAGGATTCTATAAATTCTGTCCTGAGGGGAGCAGGAACTATGTGTTTGTAAAGGTTACTAACAACCTCATCGACCATACTTCTGAGAAAGAGATTAAAGACTTTGTACTTGCTCACTTGTTAGAGTTAGATGATTACAGCGTTTATAATTACTTCGCAGACAATACGAGATTCTTTAGAGATGATTTTCTTTCAATGATTTCAACCATTGAGATATACTTCATAGCAGACACCAAGGATTCAGCGTACTTATACTATAAAAATTGTGCTGTTAAGATTATGAAAGACAGCATCCTTACCATTGACTATGTGGATTTGGGAGGTTACGTTTGGAAAGACCACGTGATTGATAGAAATTTTAATATTTGCGAGGTTACGGGAGACTGTGATTTTAGAAAGTTTATTGGTAATATCAACGGAGGAGATGAGAGTAGAATTAAGACTATGGAGAGTACTATAGGATTCCTTCAACACGGATACAAGAACTTATCTTTTTGCCCCGCAGTGATTCTAAATGATGAGGTTATCAGTGATAACCCTGAGGGAGGAACAGGTAAGGGATTGGTTATGAACGCCCTTAGCAATATGAAGAAGCTCGTAGTGATTGATGGTAAATCTTTCAACTTTGAAAAGTCATTTCCTTATCAGTTAGTATCAGCAGATACTCAGATACTTTGCTTTGATGATGTGAAGAAACACTTTGACTTCGAGAGATTGTTCAGCGTGATAACAGAGGGATTGACATTGGAGAAGAAAAACAAGGATGCTATCAAGATTCCTTTCAGCAAGTCTCCTAAAGTTACCTTGACAACTAACTATGCTATCAAGGGTGCGGGTAATTCATTTGCAAGAAGAAAGTGGGAACTTGAACTTCATCAGTACTACACGATGAACTTTACACCGAGAGATGACTTCGGCAAGATGATGTTCGGAGATTGGAACGATGATGAGTGGTGCGAGTTTGACAACTATATGATTGGTTGCTTGAGATTCTACCTTGCAAACGGATTGGTTAAATCTAAATTTGTGAACTTAAAGATTCGTCAGCTATCAGCAGAGAGTTGCCACGAATTTATCGAGTGGTGCGGATTGGTTGATAACAACGATAGAAGCACTGTGTTACCTACAAACGTAAGACTTTATAAGAACGAGTTGTATAACAACTTTGTTGATGAGTACCCTGACTATGGAGTTAGAGGTAGGATGAGCATTAGCCGAACTAAATTCTACAAATGGTTGGTAGCTTACGCTATCTACAAAGAGGGAATTATGCCTGAGGAAGATAGAGACCACATCGGTAGATGGATTATCATTAAGAAGAGAGCAGATAACGATACACAAATTCAATTAAATTAATATGACACCAAAAGAAAAAGCAATAGAATTAACAGGTATTTATCTTGAGTTAACAAAAAAAAGTCTTGATAGAATAGGGTGGTTTTACGATATTGATGTTGCTAAACAATGTGCATTAATAGCAGTTGATGAAATATTAAAAAATAATAAAATTTTATTTGAAGATGTTTTAAATGACCAATATTGGCAAGAAGTTAAACAAGAAATAGAGAAATTATGACACCAAAACAAGAAGACAAAATAGTAGAAGTAGTTGCTTGGATATGTGCAGTAATTCTTATTGGAGCAGTAGCTTATTTAATATGGTAGATGTACTCGAGAGAAATTCAGGGTTCAACAACGAGGAGATGTGGAAACAATGTGAGTTGCTACGAAGCGTTATTTTTCAGACCATAGAGACTAAGGTTGGAAGAGGTAAGCAGGTTAGAGTTTTACAAACATTTAAGCACGACACACCTAAAGAAGTTAGAGAGCGAATAGTTAATAGCTGTGAGTACTATAAACAATTACACCTAAAGGATATGGAAAGAAATAATCAAATCAAATTCAGAGATTACCAAAACGACATAATCAGGAAAGGCACAGAGATAGTTACTAAGTATGGCTTTGTTTACCTTGCTATGGAAGTTCGTACAGGAAAGACACTGACAAGCCTTGGGATAGCAGAAAAGATTAATAGTAGCAACGTATTGTTCTTGACAAAGAAAAAAGCAATTAGCTCAATTACTAATGATTTTGATTTATTCAAGCCATCTTACTCTTTATGTGTTACAAATTACGAGAGCTTACATAAGATTGACCCTGATATTCCTTGGGATTTAATAATATGTGATGAGGCTCACTCGATGGGTGCATTTGCTAAACCAAGTAAGAGAGCAGTTCAGGTAAAAGACTTGATAGCTAAAACAAAAGCCAATGTTATATTGCTGTCGGGAACACCTACTCCTGAGTCATACTCTCAGATGTACCATCAGGTTTATGGGATACCAAATAATCCTTTCAAAGAGTATAAAACTTTTTATAAATTTTGTAGTAAATTTGTAGTTATTAAGACCAAAATGATAAATGGATTATCAATGAACGACTATTCTAATGGTATGTACACCATACTTGAAGAAATGGAACCATTTATGATAAACTATACTCAAGCAGAAGCCGGTTTTATAGCCGAGACTATTGAAGAAGTATTTGAGGTCGAGCTAAAAGAATCAACATACAAGTTGATTAAAAAGTTGAGCAGGGATTTAATTGTCCAAGGAAAGGAAGAAGTTATCTTAGGAGATACTCCCGTAAAGCTAATGAGTAAGATGCATCAGCTGTACTCAGGAACTGTGAAGTTTGAAAGCGGTAAGTCTATGGTTATCGACACCACTAAAGCAGAGTTTATAAAGGCTCAGTGGGAAGGTTGTCAGATAGGTATATTCTACAAGTTTAAAGAAGAGCTTGAGGCTTTGAAGCAAGTATTCGGAGATGAACTCACGACAGAGCTTAGTGTCTTTGAAGACACTTACAAGAACATAGCATTGCAGATTGTATCAGGGCGTGAGGGAATATCGCTAAAGAAAGCAGAGTACCTCGTGTATTACAATATTGATTTTAGTGCTACGAGTTATTGGCAATCCAAAGACAGAATGACCACCAAGGACAGACCAAAGAATGAAGTGTTTTGGATTTTCTCCAAGGGAGGAATTGAAGAGCAGATTTACAAAGCAGTAACAAAAAAGAAGGACTACACGTTAGCTCACTTTAAAAAAGATTTTTACTTATGATAAATAAAATTATTGACAAATTATTTTGGGTAGCAGTTTTTGCCGCCTTGTACGGTTGCTTATTATTAATTTTAAACTAAACAATTATGAATTGGGATTATCCACCTGAAGAAAAAGAGTGCACTTGCAGATATTGCGGAGAAGACTCTGAAGGAGAATTTTGTAACAGAGAGTGTGCTAAAGCATACGAAGGAGACAACTAAATAAACAATCAAGATGAAAAACAAATTAGCGGGAAAACACCCTTCCTATGACAAATTAGATATGTCTAATGATGAAAGAAAAAGAAAGTTAGCTTATGATAAGAAGTATCAAGCTACTGAAAAACGTAAGAACTACAGGGTAGAGCTTAATAAAGCCAATCGTGATGCCGGTACTTATGGAAATAATGATAACTTGGATATGAGCCATACTAAAATTGGAACTATTGTCAAGGAGAATATGAAATCCAACAGAGGTAGAAATGGTCAGAACGGAAAATCAAGTAAGAAATGATAAAGTGTTTATGCATAAATGACAATAACAAACCAATTCAAATACCAAATGAGAAATGGTTACAAAAAGGTAGAGAATATACTTTGTTATTCAGTATGACTGTACTTCCTCAAAAGCAATTAGCCTTTCAGCTCAACGAGATTGACCTTGATGATAGTTGTTCCCCCTACACGTGGTTCCTTGCAAACCGATTTGCGTTTAGGCAAGAAGACCTTGACAAACTTATTGAGTTTATTCAAGAGTGCAACCACATTACTTTTTCAGTTAATGAGTTGATGAAGGAGACAAACGTATCAATTCCGTAAAAAACGTAAATGAAGGAAAGCCAAATACAATCGAAAAAAATTAAGGAGCTTGAGGCTAAGGGGTATTATGTTATCAAGTTGATTAAGACCAACAAGAATGGCATTCCTGACCTTATAGCTATTCCTCCTAACTCAGATGTTGAGTTCTATGAGGTTAAAGCCCCAAATGGGAAAACATCTCCCCTACAAGATTTTAGACTAAAAGAACTTACTGAGCACGGAGTTAAAGCAGAGGTCTATAAACCACTATAAATTAAATTAAATGCAAGAATTAAAAGAAATAATAAATGAAGTTTTTTTAGTTGATATAGAGACTAAAAGCAGTAAAAGAGTGGTGGTTGATGCTCGTAAAGTTTACTCTAAAATTCTAAGAGATAGTGGATATAGTTATGAATTAATAGGGGAAACAATAAACAAAGACCACGCAACTATAATTCACTATGTAAAGAATATAGAGTACCTACTATCTTATGACCAAATTCTAAGAGATAAATATGTTGCTTGTAAAAATGTTTTCATCAAAAAGAAAAATTCTATTTCAGAACAAATAAAAAAAGATGTAGATATATATGTAACTGTAGTAAGATTGACAAACGAGCTTCAAGAAGCTGTAGAGATTAAAGAAAAACTTTTAGATGAGTTTTTCAATTATATTCAGGACTACGAAGAAAGAACAGGTCGTTTGCCAAATTCTTATGAATGCAAGCATCACATACTACAATTGTTTAACAAGTAAAAGTAATGTATGGACCAAGAGAAAGATAGTGAAGACGAGAGAGCTTCCCGAATTGCGTATCGAACAAATGAATACCATTCGCTATTAGATAGTATCTATGAAGGCTTGGTTGACCGTGATTTTAAGTTAGTTAGAAAAGAAGCACAGTTTCTAATTATGGAATTAAGATGCATACTAAAATCAACAGAAGAAGATGACTTTTGAAACAGAACAAGATTTAAAAAGAGAACACAAAGCAATAACTACATTCGTAAATACTTTTGGAGGTTCGTTCCAAAAACTCGACCCATACGACATTGATTACAAAGTCTTCGATAAAGCAGGTAAGTTAATTGCATACGCTGAGGTAAAAGGTAGAATAAGAACTATGCACAACGCATACCCTTTACCGGTAGCGGCAAGAAAAGCTGTAAAGTTAGTAGATAAAAGACTTAATCCCGTAATGATATGGTCGTGTGAAGATGGTATAATCTACGGGAAGATTGATAAATTAAAAGGAGAAATCAAGTGGGGTGGAAGACCCCCACGTGATAACTCCTCTAATGATGATGAGCTAATGATTTACTACGATAAACAAAAAGCTCTAAAGTATGTTAGGTTTGTTTGATTATTTCTGAGGTCCGAATTTATAATCACTATCTGATTCTTGGCTATCAAAACTTTGAGGTCCAAATCCAAATTTTTTACTTTTAGATTTTTTACTTTGAGGTCCAAAACTATACTTTTCTTTTCCTACAGGAGTATAATTACGTTCTTCATCTTCAGTTCTTTGCATTGCATCATCTACTTCTTTTTGAAGTAGTTTTTCTTCTCTGTATGTATTATACCACTCAGAGTTATCTCCAAAAGTATCCTCCCATAATGGTCGGTCATACCTTTTCATCTGCGTTTCGTTTGCATAATCTCCTAAAAGTTTAGCTTTTTCTTCTTTGATTTGTTTGTTCTTAGCTTTTCTTTCGTCAGCCTCGGCTTCTGTTTCATTAGAAAGTCTTTGGATTTGGTCTTGTATTAAATCAAGTTTTTCAGGGTCAGAAGTATCTATACTTATTTCCTCAAGTATTTTTAGCTCTTTAGCATCTTCCTCTTCCTTCTTAACTCTCTTTTGTTCTTTAGCTTGTCTTTCCTCAAAAGATGTTTGTTTCTTTTTAGCCATTTTTATAGAACCTCTAATAGCACCTGCTACTTCGGGAGGGAATATTCCAATGTTGGTCAAGAAAGCAGGACCTAATAAAACCCCTACTGCTTCTCTATCTTGTTCAGATATTGTGTGTTCTTTATTGAAATCATCTTTATATGTTCCCGTAGCCCATAATTTTACCATTCCGAAAAACTGCATCGCTCTATCAGGAGCTATACCATACATCCCAAGGTATTTTATAAACTCCTCAGGCTTGGCTGAGTACAAAGATAATCTATCTTCTTCATCCATATCTAAAGCATCTTGAACTTCTGATAAGAAATTTGCAGCTCCGGTCTGAACAAGTTTATCAAGAATAGGTAGTGGAGAAAAAATATCTGTAACTACAGATGTAGCTTGACCTTTTAATACACCATCAATTCTTTTATCTTCTTCTTCCTCTGTCTCCTCTTTGCCCATTATAGCAGCAGCAGCATATCCTATTAATATAGTAATACCGGCTGACATCATTCTAAACGTAGCCATCTCCGCTGCATAACCCGCTAATGACCTTGCTGCAATAACTTTATCTTCTTTAGTTGAAACACCCCAATATCCTAATGTTGAAAGGTCAGCACCTAATCTTGATGATTGGTTCATTCTAAAACTTGCAAAAGCCATAAATATCTTAGTAAGCACTTGCTTACCTGTTTCTTTAGAAGAAAATAAACTTCCTGCTAAATCGTGGTCAGATACGTTTTGCTGTCTATCTACCATTCTTTGAGCATAGTTTGCTGCTGTCTCATTTAGTGTATGGTCAGAGTAATCAATATCCTTATAGTCTTTACCTTGTTGCTTCAAAGACTTCTCATAGTAAGCCTTGAAAGAAGCTCTTGCTACAGCAACATCGGGTCTAACTAAGAATGTTTTTAACCATTTTCTATTTGCCTCTTCAATAAGCTCCATCGCTCTTTTTGCATTAGAGTTTGATGCCTCTTCAATTAATTTATTAATTGATTCAACTTCTGCTTGAGATTCAATACCTCTATTGGCAATGGCATATCCTGACTGAGAAATCCAATTATTAAAATCAGAATTGAAAGATGCTGTTAAACTAAAGGTTCCCGCATTTACCCAAGTGTTCATAGCAACCGGAACAAATTGTTTAAGTACCTGAGTAGGTCCTCCCAAGGCTTGTCCAACACCAAGTGTCGCTATTTTATTTAGTCTTCTAACTGCCTTAGAAAGCTCATCGTTTGAATAAGGGTTTTTGTTTCTTGTGTTAGCAACATACAATTGAACTCTGTTAGTAAGTAGCTTTGCATCCTCAGTATTTGGAACTATTTTACTAAAGCTATTAGAATTTAAGAATGCCTGTACTTGTCTAATTGAAGCTGCGGTCTCAATATCTATAAGTGCATCGTACATAGAGTTAGAGTTGTTTTTATCAAAAGATAAGTCAATATAACTCAATACATCTTTCTTCGCATTCATTGGAAGATTTTTTGTACCTGTTGTATCTTCTAATACTCCTGTTTTTTTATTGTACAATACACCGTTTGTATTATATATAAATGCTGAATCACTATTTGTTAAATCAACATCTTGTGGAGCACTATCCATTCTAACGTATTTATCAGGGGAGTAATTTAAGTCTCTATCTAAAGTTTTGTTATAAACATTAAGAGCTACATCTGACAATCTATCAAATTGATTATCCCATTGCTTGTGCCAAAAATCAATAGCCTCTAAGTTTTTAGGGTCAGTATTGTCTTTTATGTCTTGAATATCCGCTGAATTGCCAATTACCTTTTCATATACCTTTTGGTATAGCTCTGCTTTCTTTTGTTCTTTTTCGTTTCCTTTTCTTAAAGCTGCGATAGATTGTTCTATTAATCCTTTTCTTCTTCCGAACTCGATTTGCATTTCTTGCTCAGTTCCAATAACATTTCTAAGCATAAACGCAGCCATACCTCTTTCGGTATTGTTCTCTGCTGTATTAAACTTCTGCCCATTTGGTCGTACATCTTTATTGTAAAACGCTTTAACGTAATCATTTATAATATTATTTGATTGCGTTTGTGCGAATGCTTTTTTATTAATCAATTTTGTTAATCCCATTAAATCTTGAACTTCGCCACCACGATTAAACCCTTTAAACATTTTTTCAAAAACAATATTTAAGTTGGTAGTTTGTTCTGCGAAAGTTCTACCAAGTTGCTTAGAAAAATATTTTTTAATCTGAATAGCTTTAATTCCTTTTCTTAAAACAATCTCAGCGTTTTGGTCTCCTTCGTATATAGATGTAACAGCATCCATAGAAGCTGTTGATTTATTCTCTATAAAATTAGCAAGTGCATCAACTGCTGCAAGGGCATTTTTAGTGGTCATATTGTTCGGGTCCATAGCCATAAACTTAGAGATGATTTCTTTTTCTCTCTTAGTGTATTCAACATCTTCGCCTGTGAACGCATCTACTCCGGTATCTATACTGTTTTGTATCATTGCAGAATAAATCTCAAAAGCTGTCTTAATAGTGTCTCTTACTATACCCTCATTTTTATCTGTCATTGGTTTATCTTCCTCTAACAGAGCCATCATTTCAGCCTCAGTAAAAGTAGAAGCATCTACACCCATCAAGTCTTGCAAATCAGCAATTCTTTCATCACGGATTATATCTGCTTGAGATTTCTCTTCTACATTAATATATTCAGTGGCATCTTGAATATTCACAGTATTTGCAAACCTTACATTCTGACCGCTTATTTTAGAGCCATCTATAGCCTCTTTTATTTTAGCCGCCACATCATTATAAACTTCAATGCTTTTTGCAATTGAAGGGTCTAATTTTCCAAATTTAGCAGCTAAATCACGTAGGTTAGCATCTTTTGTTTTATCACGAGATAAACTTCTGATTTTCTTTCTTAGTTTTTGAGCATCAGTTAACTTCTGAGCGTAGTCAGCATTGTTATATACCTTTGTTGCATATTCAATAAATCTTCTTGTAGATTTTTCACTAAGCACATTTGTATTTCCTAATCTATTAAGAATGGCTTGCTCTTGAATCTTGTTTATTTTACCTGACTTTCTTAGTTCTCTTACCTCTTTTATTAAGGCTTGAGTAGCTTCTTTTACAGCCTTAACAGCATATTTACCACCTCTAATTTGGTCTTTAAATTGCTTGTTAAGTGCAACTCTTTCAGTCATTATTACCTTTCTAATGTCTTTCAATTTACCAAATATTCTTGCTACTGATGGTGCTCTCTTTTCTTTAATACCAAATTGCTTACGCAATTGGCGAACTAAAGCCTCTCTCTGAACATCTGTAGCATTCTCATAAACTTTAGAGTCTTGTTGAAGATAATCAAGAGCTGCTTGAAATGCTCTTTCATTTGTTCCTCCTCTTTCTTTAAGTATCTTCTGAGTTATACCATCAACTATCCCCATCATTCGGTCATATCCCGGTAGTTCAGCTTCAGATAATCCTTGTGTACCTAATTCTTCAGTTGTAGTTTCTTCTACTTTTGTGGTTGGTTCTTGGAACGCTTCAAGAACATTACTTCTATCGTATTGTCTTGTTTGGTCTTCGGTTCCTTCGTTGATTGCTCCTTGGTAAGAAGATTTTTTGATAATAACATTGCGTCCATCCAACGCATTACTTCCGAGTGTTTGCCCGATTGCATTTGCGGTTGCACTTGATTTTGATTGGAAGTCTTTAAATTTTTCATTGTATTGCTCATCTTTAGTTAGATTATTATTTTCAGGTAAAAAGGTAATTACTGATACTTCAACTTGATTATTATTGATGCTAAATGCATCAACTCCCTCATTTTCTAACGATACAGACAAGTCTGCTACTTGTTCGTCAGTTATTGGTTCAGCAAAGGTATAAATAATTTTTGGATAATGCATTAAATCATTATCATAAAATTCAGTAAGAGGCATATCTACGTTGCCATTAATCCATTCATCGTGTAATTCAGATTCAGTTTCTAATATAAATGCATCTTGAGAGTATTTTTCAGAAAAATCATAAAGCATATCACTAACCTTTTGAGTATCTGCATCAGGGCTAATAGACAAGTTCATATTAAAAGATGGCTCAAATTTACCATCCCATAATCCACGATTGGTATCTTTAAATGTAACTTCTACTCCTTTTATGTCTGCTACTGCATCAATAATCTCTTGTTTTGCTACATCAGTTATTTGTGATTCAATTTTCTTTATCTTAGCAAGAACCTTAGGGTCTTTCTTTTTAGCGTATTGCTTAACAAGTTTGTCATAGTTTAATGACAACTTCTTAATCCTTTCAGTAAGTGGACTGAATCCACGCACTGTAGCAGGAGTTATAAGTACAGACACATCTTTAACAGATGTAGTTTTTGGTGCTTCAACATTTACTGTTTCTGTTGGTTGTGTCTTTGAAGACACTTCTTGTTTTTGACTTTCGGTTAAATCACTTTCATTTATTTCTCTTATACCTGCATCTATAGCAGATATGTTTCCGTTATTATCTCTTATAAAATTATCTGAAGTATCTGATATTTCAAATATTTTATCTCCTACTTTTATAGCAAATTTATCATTTCCTAAATTAGTAAATCCCTTTGATTCTAAATGAGAAGTAGCTTCTGCTTGAGTAAGAGTTGTACCATCTATATAATTTTGTTGATATACAGGATTTGTAACTCCATTATATTCATAATAACCTATTAGTTCTAAACTATTATCCCCTATTAAGTTATTTATAGATATAGCATCTTCTACCCTTGGCATAAACCCATCATTACTACTATAAGGCTCTCCTATTTTTATAACAGTTTTACCATCTTTGCTTTTATATACAGTATGTTCGCTGCCTTCTGCTAAAAACTCATAATCATTAAGAAAATCTCCATCAAAACCTTCTCTTGTTGGAGTCAATTCAATATTGTTTAGATTGTTATTTTCAAAATCATTTTTAATGTTTTCGATGATAGTTTGAGTTACTTCGCCTTGCGTAGTTTGTTCGGTAATGATTTCAGGTTTTGTTTCGGATGTTCCTCCCTCCATCGTTTCGCTAACTCCGGTTTCTGACTGTACAGGAATCTCTGTTGTGCTTTGCTCTTGAATGGCATCTTGTGTGTTTTTAAGTTTTCCTAATTCTTTTTCTAATTTTCTTTTAGCTCTTCCTACAACCGGTGTTTCAGCATCAGGAGATAGCGTAGCCTCTATTTCAGCTATTCTATTATTGTTCTCCTTTTGTTTTACAAAATCTTTAAAAGCAAACTCAGTTAATGTTTCATCATCTAATTCAATATCTTGGTCGTTTCTATCGCCAATCATATCCATTATATTCTTCCCTGCCTCTTCTTTTAGCTTTGTTTTTTCTGCATCAGGTAAGTCTTCAAACTCTTTTCTGTTTGATTCAGCTACTGCTTTGTCATTGGCTGCGGTTTCAGATATTCCAACAAGAGAAGCGTCTATAACACCAATTCTTTCTTTTAATTTTACAACTAAAGAAGGGTCTTTGCCATCTACTTGATTTTCTAAATCTCTTTTTTCTTTCAAGAGATTCATCGCTTCCTTTTTTTGTTGAGTATTTAGCCCCTCAGGTAAAGACTTAAATAAACCAATTGAGTTACGGTAGTCATTTAACTGCTCCTTAGCCTCAGCTGTAGTCATAACTCCCTGAGTTATTTTTGTTTTTAAATCAGTTATAAATGCTTTTTGAATATTTTCATCGTTTGCCGCATCTTCAAATAATCTAAAAGTTTGATTATCCATATTTAGAAATCCTTTTTGAGAATAAGCTGCACTTACAGCAGTAGGCATACCCAATACAAAACCACCAACAGCCTCTTGTGCACCTGCTTTTACTACGTTGTTAATCAAGTCTCCTATGCTGTCAGGAGTATTGAACATTTCTTTATCTTTTATTACATTGTATATCTCTTTGATTCCTGTTTCGGTAAGTTCTTGACCTGCACCTGATTCAAACTCAGCAAGACCGGCAGATGTAATAGTAAGAACTCCCTTGGCTAACTTACTTTCAACTTCGTTTTCTACAAGTTCTCTAAATGACTTGGCAGTAGTTCGTGTTCCTGATTTACCAAGAGCACTCATTGCTATTCTATTTATTAAACCTGTACTTCCTTTTATATTTCTCAAACCAAACTCTTCCAATACAGCTCCTGTTATACCAATAGGTAATACTACTGCAAGTTTTTCATTTTCAGAAACCTTTGCAAATTCAGGATTTTTATCCATCTCTTGTCTAATACCATCACTTACCATTGAGTACATAGTAGCTGTTCTCTGTGTCCAACCTGCCGGTCCTGCCGCACCTGCAAGTGCAGGTATTGTTTTTACAAGACCAAAGTAAGAACCTGCCCAAAAATCCTCTGATTGTAATTGCTCCCATTCAGGAGTAGCAGTAGAGCTTCCGAAAACCTGTCTATTACCTTGTCTAATAGCAGGAATTAAATCTTTCTTTGCATATTTTTTTGCAGCATCGTCAATCTCATCTTCAACATCATCCAATTGGTCTTCTGTTAAAGTTTTTTTCCATTGAGCAAAAGTTTGGTTAGCAGATGGACCTTTAATACCTAATTTTTTAGCAATACCAACTGATTCATTTTTCAAATCTTCAGGTAGCATTAGTGCTTCAGTTGGAGTAAGTTCAACCATAATATCAGTTGATAAATCAGCAAGTCCTGCTGATGCACTTGCATACGCATCTAAAAACGCATTCCAAGTACCTGCTAAATAAGTACCTTGTTGAGATTTCATCTCAGTATATTTTCCAACTGATTTTTTAAGAAGAACTTCCTTAGTTTTTAGATTATTTTGTTTTTTAATTAAAGCATCTCTTTCTGCAATTAACTCTGCTTGCATTTTATTATATCCTTCGCTTCCTTTTTGAAAAGTACTATCTAATGCATTTTTTCTTGAAAGAAAAGCCTTTAAATCATTGTTCAAAGAATTGGCTTCATCTGATATTTTTTTAATAGAAGTATCGACTTGTTTTTGATTTTCTATTTTTTGGTAGCCTTCGTTTGCTGATTTCTCAACAATATAAAGTCCTTTATCGGAAGTGTTTTCTTTTATAAATTGCTGTAGTTTTGAAGATTCAGAAACAGCTTTAGAACTCATAAAAGGGTCTAAAGAAATCTCCATTTTTTTTCCGTTAGGAGCAGTGGCAATCATATAGTCTCCTGTCATACCTGACTCTTCAAATTTAAAACCTAAATCTCCAAACTGATAATTCATTTGAGGAACAATATATTCTTCATTTTGATTAATCAATTTAGCATCAATAGTTTTTAATCTGTCGTTAAGATATTTGCTATTTTTTTTGTCAATAGGTTTAGCACCTTCTTTAACAAATTGCTGACCAAGTTTTTTCTTTTCGGACTGTAATTTTTGAGCATTAGTATCTTCTATATAAGCAATCTCTTCGAGATTTGCCTTTTTTTCTTTAGTGGTATTCTTATTTATGAAATTTTTCAGTTCTACTGATTGTGCAGCAGATTTGCTATTTAAAAAATTGTCTAATGAAATTTCTTTTTTCTGCCCATTAGGAGCAGTAACAGTCATATAGTCTCCCATAAAACCTGACTCTTCAAAAGAAAATCCTAACTCTTTAAAGTTTTTGTCCTTAGATAATTTGGAAACGACATTCTCTTCCGTGTCGTTCATAAGGTCTTGGTTGATGGTAGATAAACTGTTTGATATACGTTTATCTGCCGCAAAAACTTTTTTACTCGTAGGTTGAGTAGCCAAAGAACCATTTCCCGAGGATAATCCCGTAGAAGCTGCTTTTCCCTGCTGAGGTACTTCTGAGTCCAATGAAAACTTTTTTTTTTGAGCTGTAACAAGTCTTCTACCACCTTTTACTTCTCCGATAAATGTCTCTAAAGGTTTTTGCTTAAAAGACTCATCATTCGTTGAAAGCCAACTGTGCATTTGCTCAGCGTAAGCATCATCTTGAATTTTTGTTTTGAATTGCTCGTAAGAATATCTTCCTTCATAGGAAGAGTCTTTTTGTTTTATCAAAGCATATAAGTCTTGTAAATATTTCTCGTTCATATTAATTTATTTTATGGTGCTTGTTGGTCTTTTATAAATTGAGCAAGTCCTACTTTATCTGCTGCTCTTCTTTCAGCATTTCCATCGGAACTATATTTAAAAACATTTCCGTTTGGTGCAGTTACTGTAACTATATCATCAAATCCTCCTGTATTTTCCACAGTCCATTTGTTCTTATCTCCTACATTTCCGACATCAAAACCTGCGGTTGTTAATTTTTGTTGCATTGATGTTGCAGAATCGTCTTCATCTGAGTCTGTAAATAAGTCATCTGTTACTGTTACTGTTTTAGCTTTTACAGGAGCAGCTTCACGTGTTACTTCAGAAAACTCTTCGTCTTTGTCATTAAATTTGGCACCTTTAATGAATCCACCTCTTTTAACTGCTGATAAATAATCTGCATTACCACCTAATAATGGACCTGCCGATAAAATAAATTGTTCTTGAGTCATTAATTTTCCATCTGTGCCATAGAAAGGAAGTTCTCTTTTCTGTAGTTTTCCATCAGGACCTTTTAGAGTAACAATTACACCTTTTAAGGTTCTATCTACTTTCTCTATATTAGGGTTAATATCTCTAAATGCTGTAGTAGCTTTAGCGATAGTCGCACCGTTAGCTCCTCCCCAAAGAGTGCCAATCATTTGAGCTGTGTTTACAATTTCTTTATCCTTATCATCTGCATCTTTATTAGCAACAGGCTTATCGTTTCTTGATAATTGAGAAGACATATTAACATCAGATTTTTTATCGTACTGAGCTCTCATTTGATTTCTCATAAACTCACGCCCTTCTTCTTTTTGTGCATCAGATATTTCATATTTATGTCCACCTGATTTCGGGTCGAATACTTTTAAAATTAAGTTAGGATTTTTATCTGCCTCTTCTTTGCTATATGTGGTCTCATAAAGCTTCTTGTCCTTATTGTAATTTACTCTATCTATAAGCAAAGTAGCATAATTGGTATCTGTACCAATCATAGCTTCTATTGCTTGTTTCTCAGCATCAGCAAATTTGAATAAAATACTTTTTTCATCTTCAGTTAAGTCAGTTCTTTTTGTTATGTCATCTGTTTTTAATACATATCCCTGCTTAAACAATCCACTTTTACTCACAACAGACATTTCCTCAACGCCTAAATTATCAGCAAATTCTTTTGTTGGTGTTACGTAGTCAAATTTCTTTATTTTACCATAAATCATTTGATTGATAGCATCAACGCTTTGCATATTACCCGGTGTATCATCCATTGTGTAAACCTCTTTTCCATCAATCGTTTTTTTGGTTTTCAATGCAGCCATTACCGTACCATTTTTATTTATGTACAGCCCTGATTGATTCCAATTACCATAACCTTCAACTTCTGCAAAATTTTGCTTAACTAAATCAGAAAGAGTGTCGTCATTCATTACTTGAGCATACTGCTCTTGATAGGCTTTATTTGCATTGAAAGCCAAGTTTGTGCCATCATTCAAGTTTTGTCTGAATATGGTATAATCTTTTAAGCTAAGCTCTCCTGATTTTAGTAATCTGTCTTGGATTTTTACCATTTCAGAAGCATTACTCGCATATCTTAATATTTCTGACCTTGCGTTCTCATTTTCTCCTTGAGGAGATTGAGCTAATTGTAATAAAGATTCACGAGTAGTTTGGTCTATTGCGGCTTTTTTCTCCTCACGGACACGATTAGTTTCCGCAAGCATATCACTCATATCCTTACCTACTGCTGCCCAATTTACTTGGGAATCTGCATCCCTATCTGCATATTTATAGTATGTAGCCATTTTTTATATTATTTCATATATTGTATTAATTCATATATTGTATTAATAGGTCAGACTGAGCCGGAGTTAAGTCTGATTTGAATTTTTTAAATTGAGTTCTACTCATATTTTTTACTGCATCCAAATCTAAATTAGTAAATCCTGTTGCCCCATCAACTCCCATACTTCCTCCTTGCACATTTCCAATTTTTTGGAATTGTTCATTACTAAGTTGAGCTTTTCCTAATTTGCCTTGTTTTAGACCTCCTCCTGCAAATAAAGGAACCATAGCTAATCCTTGTTGAAGGGTAGATGTTAGCCCTTGAAATCCTTCAGATGTTGATTGAGCCGCTGCTCTTTCTGCATCCGCTGCTGCCTTATTAGCACCTTCTACTTCTCCCAAATCTAACTGAACTCCTAAATCTCTTAAACGACTTTGCTCTGCTATTTGTTTGTTTTCAATGTCAGTCAGCTCTTTACCCATTTCAGTTCTTATACCTGCCTGAGCTTCGTTCTGAGCCATTAAAACCTTACCTGCTGTTGCAACTCCTCCTCTTTCTGATTCAACACCTGCCTGAATAGCTTGAGCTCCTGCGGAAAGCATAGCTTCCCTTTCAAGTTCATAAGGCTCTTTCTTTATAGCCATTTCGTCTGTGTAATTAATTTCAAGTTTTTTACGTGCCGCTGCCATTGCAGCCGCTGATTCTGCCTCGGCTTCTCTCATTTTCTTTTTTTGAGCACTTGCATCCATAAAGGACATTGCTGTGGTTCCTGCTGATATAGCTAAACCACCTATCGCTACTGCTGTTGCTACTCCCATATTATAGTATTTTAATCATTTCACTTGTATATCCTTGTCCTTCAGACCAACCTTGGTCTGTATATGTTTTGATTAAACTTTTATTTTTAATCAATGCATATCCGTATTTGCTTCCTGTGTTTTTACAAATATTAGTAAGAGATTCTATTAGTAATTTAATTGCCTCTCTTCTTTTATCTTTTATTCTATATTCTTTGTTAGATATAATCCAATCTACCCAAGCCACTTTTGAATTTGTAACGTATATAAAACCTGCACAAATTGGTGTATCTCCATCGTAAACAATTATACCACCTTTGCCATCATCAGGTAAAAAATCTTTAGCAGGTGGTTCCCAATTCCATTGTTTCCACCATTCTACAAGAATTTCTTCGTAATCATTTTCATTAAGAGGTCTAATATTTAACTTCATATTGATACAAAGATATTAAATTTAAGGGAAACTTTTCATTACATTAGCTTCAACTGCAAATAACTCAATTTTACTATTGTAATTATTAGATAATGTAGTTGTACAATAGTGTCCTAAAACACCGTGAGATTCAGCTACAGAATTTTTAACGTACAAGAAATAAGCATTCTGCGTAGTTATTGGAGTTACTATAGCTCCCGGAACTACGGTTGTAATTGTTATTTGGTTTAAGTTATTTGGATAATCAACTGTAACCGCTGTTACCTTTCCTGCAAGCAAAGGCGTATTTGCAGGAGGTTGAAAGAAATAAATTAAATCTCCAATACTAATTATGTTTCCTATAGATATTAATGGGTTAATTGAGAACTTAATTACAACACCTCCTGTAACTTGAAAACTTCTACCAATTCCATTTAAACTTCTAAGTGCAAATTCTCCAATACTGTTATTTCTAACAAACGCAAAATAAGCCGCTTCTTTTTTCTCAAACCAAGATTGGTCTATAAATCCTGAAACTTGCAAATCAGTCTCTAAAGTTGCTCCCCAAGGGGCATCTCCTTCTATGTTTATGGTTTTAAATAATTTATTTTCAATGGCAGCAGTATTAAATACCGTTTGAATAGATGTTGGTGTGAAAGCATTTGCAGGCTGCATATACTGAGTCCACCAAGGTTGATAGAATGTATTTCTTAAATTATTTACATTGTGCTTGTAAAGATTCCCACCTTTAAAAGTATAAAAATAGTTGTTCATTCCAATCATCCAATCAGGATAATAAGAATAGAAAGATACCCAACCGGCAACCCCTTCGCTATATGATAATGTGTAATTCATAATTATATACAGTTTGTTATTGCTACTACAATTCCGTTTTGAACAGTTAAAACTTGATTTGGAACCGCTACATTATTTGTTAAATAGAATCCATTAACAAGAGGAAATTCTCCATTTGCATCTGAAAAAACATAATCATATAAACCTACAAAAGTATCTGCTGCTGTGTGAACTTTTGCGAAATAGTAAGTCTCAGTTAAAGGTTCGCTACAAAATATAGATGAAGATTCATATTCTATTGAACTTGAAAATGAAGGCAAAGCCACAGGACAAGCTGCTGTTAAATCCCAAGCTGTACCCAAACAAGGACCAAGCATTTCGAGAAGCACATTGTTAGGAGTGCTTGTAGGTTTTGGTATTACAATAACACAAAAACCGGGAGAGGTTCCTAAAGAAATATCTCCGGGAAGTAAAGTAACTGATTGAGTATTTCCTGTTGCAACAAATGAAGTTCCATTATAAAGATATTCAGTTAATGAGGGTAAGTTTGTGGTATTTCCTGCCAATCCACAATCACTTCCTGTATTTCCTACTACTGTAAAATGAGTGGGATTTGTACTTTCGTGTAAACCATCTACAGGAGAAGATAATTTATTATATACAACTCCATCGTAAGTTGCTCTGAAACCATCAGGCACACTTTGAGGGTCAAATCTAATTACTATAGCTCCTGTATCAATAGTTCCTGTATCTAAATTTACTTGATAAATACCTTGACCCCCACTTCCTGAAATAGGACTTCCACAAGAAGTTCCACACGTAGCACAAGCCTCAGCAGTCAAAAGTATTCCTGATGACTGCTCTCTTGTTATAGTTCCATCTCCATAGAATCCATCAGGAGCTATGTTTGTTAATGATAAATCTAAATATACCGCTGTAGCTGTAGCTAAATCAACAGCATCTAAGAAAAAAGGAGAATTTATTGCCATATTTTTTTTAAATTAAATTATACTACGCAATCACATAGAACATTTATAATAGTTATACTTGTGTCAGCATAAGGCTCTCCAATAGAACAATATACTACTCCTACTGCCGAAGCTAATAAAGGTAAACTTGTTAGTATTCCTTCTTGGTCATAAAAATAAAGTGTTGTATCAAAAGCCTCATTATTTGTTACTTCATAGTAATTGTAAGGAGTATCACACGTTAAATCACAATTACAACATACATCTACAGCACTTGTGCCAAAACACAAAGATACTTCAACTCCACAAGAACTACAAGGTTGAGCAGGTAATAAAACTCCATCTTGTAACTCTCTAACAATTCCTCCTGTTGAGTAGAACCCATTAGTTGCAGGTATAGATAAGTTAATGTCATTAAATATAGCTGTGGCTGTATCAAAAGATGCATTTAGATAGTAATTACCCAAAACACAACTACAGCAAGAATCATTAAGAGTTCCTCCAAAGCATAACTCGGCAGGAATAGCATCTCTTAAATCCCAAATTAAATAAAGATACTGTCCAACTGAACTTGCAGGAACTATGAAATCTGCATAGTACAATGGAGCTGAACCTGCATTAGGTATAGCTACAGTAGAAGCCACTAATAAAGCGTTCATATCAACATTGGTATTGTTGTACAAAGCAACACTTCTTAAATATCTAAATTTATCTTGAGCTATATTAAACACAAAACTATCAGGAGATATTGCATTTGTTGACAATCTCATAGTACTAAACTCAGTAGGAAACGCACCTGAACCTACAAACCCTGAAGTTGTGTTATATCTTGATACAAGAGGACTTGCTGTTCCGCTTCCAAATAAAACTAAGTTAGAAAGAAGAGGTCCTATAAAAGCTCCATCAGTATATCTGTATTGAGTATGGATTGTTTGTCCTGCCTCTGAATTGTTTGTTAGAACAACTTCAATTATAGTCATTGGTTCAGCTTGACAACAGTCAGCAAGTACATCTACAACCATATCTCCCGTATATGTAAGAGTTACATCTGCTGTTTCAACCAAGATATTATTCTTGTCGAAGAAAATACTTCCATCTACATTTGTTGGTCCTGAACTTACAACAGTTCCATTGTAGTTTACACTTACATTTAAAGTTGTACCCGGGTATATAGTTGTAAAAGACCAAGTTATCTCAGAAGTACCCACAAGAGGACCTAAGTCAACGCAATACTCAAATGTTTTTGAGACTTCTGTATCAATAGAGAATGTAAATGTTTGAGAAGTACCACAAGCTAAGCATTGAGGGTTTGTAGGTAGCTCTTGGTCATTCATAGACAACACGTACTCATTCATATAAGGGTCAAAGCCTCCAAGTTTTTGAAAATTAAATGAAGCATTAAATTTATCTCTAAACCAAGTTCTCATACTTTGCTCTGATATAACTACTAACTGCTCATTTTGACTATCGCCTCCTTTTAATTGAATAACAGCTCCACGTTTTGCATCTGCAAAAAATCTATCAAATCCCCATTGAACATAACTCTCAGGATTAAAACTAATGCCATACTTTTCAGTACGGGCTATTTGAGTTCCCAAGACCTCAGGAGTGGCTGTAATAATACCTCCGGCACTTGCATCCGATAATAAGTTTTTCTCAGCTAAAACGTAAGATATTTTATCTTCTTGTAAAGTAAGAACATCTGTATTTCTACCATCTAATAATTGAATTGGTCCAAAAGAAGACTCACAATGTTTAAAATTAGACAAACCTGCATTAAATTCATTTAGTTTATTGATATTTGACTCTCCATTGTAAATACCACTATAAGTAATATCAGAAAATCTATCGGCAGCTTTGTAATCTTGAGCTGCAACCGTGGTTACTCTTTCTCCAAAATTAAAAGATTTACCAATAAATGAATCACGTATTTTATAGCTTTCTGCTCCGTTTCCAAAAGCATAGCAATTATAAAAACCTGTATCTATTATAGCGGGAGTACCTGTTGCAATGTTTTGATTCTGAACATTACCTGCGTGATTACCATCGACATCAATAGCGAATGATAAATTATTTTCAAAAAAAACATCAGGTAAAGAATCTTGAGGTTGTGTTTCCCATATAATAGTATTTAAAGCTCTAAATACTGTAACCTCAAGGTCTATAAAGTATCTTCTATAATCAGCACCTACTCCTGAACAAGCCCATCCGGCAGTATAATTAAGCCAAAGTCTGTTAGTAGTAACATCTCTATTAAATCTAAAATATTGAGTATTAAATGAACAACTTGGCTGTCCTAATCCTGTTTGATATACAAGAGTTGCACCTCCACATTGTGAAATATTAGGATTATCTAATACAGCCGATACGTTATCTCCGTTCCACCAATCATACATATTATCATAATCTCTTGACGATGTAAAAGTTACTTCCCATAAAGTTCCATTACATTCACAACCACCGCTACCTCCTGAACGATTTCCTTTTGCGTAAATTTTTATTCTACTACCGGAAGGAACAGTATAATCAACAAAAGTCCAAGAAGGATTAGAAGGGTCTGTGCCTGCAATATTCATAGGATATTGTATTACTGCACAATTAGTTCTATTTGTAATACCTGTGAAATCAGAACGCATCCCCGGGTTTATAATTGCATTTGGGTCAACTACAAGGTTAAAAGAATTTGGATTCATTTTCATATAAAGACCCGCAAGTGCTTCCGTTCCTTCTTTTGGAATAATAAAATCAGCTGCTTGAGCATTTTTCTCAAGAACTGTAGCGTATGTACAACTTGTAGTAGGACCTGAGGTATCTGCCTTAACAATTAGCCTATCTCCATCTTCAACTTTTCGCATATTATCTCCTTCAAGAAGAAAATAAACATCATTTGAATCAGGGTCAGTAAAGAATATATTTGCATATATTGTTTCGTAATTTTCTGCATCAGGTTTTATTACAAACTTATATCTTTTAGCCCAAGAAGGTGCTCTTTGTTCAAATGGTATAGTTATTTGAATTGTATTTTTACTTGCAGAATATCCACAAGGTACAAATACTGTATTATTAAGACTTACTAAAGCTGTAGTTGAACGATTAAATTCATCCATATATACAATACCAACTTCATAACCTCTATTGCTATGCAGACTTGAAGGGTTTGATATTTCTTGAAATATAGCTCTTGCAAATGTAAAGTTATAATATTCGTAAACTCTTTGAGTAGGTGTTGTTACAGAGTTAACATACTCCATAGCAATAAGTTGTAATCCAATTATAGTACTTGCAGGAGTTGAAATTATTTTTATTGGTTGTAATATAGCATTTATACCACTTCCATATTTTATAAGAGCATCTAAATTATTAGGCAATAAACAGTTTAATTGGTCAGTAAACGTAGTACCATCACAAGAAGTTTCAGTTAAAGGATTAGAACTATACACAGGTTTTATATTAGCTATTGTTCCTATAGCTTGTTGAAATTCATTGCTTGTAGCCAATGCATATACAGATGGGTAGCTTGTTGTTAAAGTAAATATAAAATCTAAATCTATAAAATCAGTTGTTTCAACAGGAAAAGGAAGTCCTCCTGTAAAAGTCGAATGTACTATTGTCATATTTAGAGTTATAGCAGAACCTTCTGATAAAGTTATTCCTGCTAAATCAAATGTCATAATAGAAGAATTAATAACTTCTCCTGTTGATGTTGGGTCTATATTATAAACACCATTACCTGTAGAGTCAATAAGAGTGGTCTGTCCTATCTCTTCAGATAATAATTGTGTTGTGTATTCAAACTTAGTAGGCTGACCATTTTTATCAATTAAATCATATCCTTCTAAATAATTACCATACATTAATCTATTGCCCATTATTGTTTGAGCCTTAGCATAACGAGGAACACTATCGTAAAGTCTTAAAATTTCAGCCTCATTTAATACTGTAAATATTTTACTATTATTAAATGAATATTGTAAAACTTGATTATTCACACCCCCTAAATCCTCTGCCTTATTAAGTTTTTCAATAACTTTAATTATATTTTTATTTGATTCTTTAAACAACAAATCTACTTCAACTACAAGAGGTCCTCCTGAATTATATTCAATTATTGCAGTATTACAAGAATTTACCATACCTTCATTTAGCATACTGTTACTGCTAAACTGAAAAGGTTGAGGCACGAATGCAGGTTCTGACCATTGAGATGTAGCAGAATATTCTCCATCAACATATTTATATCTATAAGCAAAACATATAAATCTTGTTTCTAAAAAGTTTTCTTGACCACTTGTTATAACAGGCGTTACAGTTGGAGACTCCGTTGGTGGTTTTTTAATAACAAGTAAAGCCTCTGCTGATACTTGGTCAATATTTGCGATTGGGTTAGGGTATCGATTTGTTGGAGGGTTTATATTTATAAATCTTGGAGCATTATAGTCATCTGTAAAAAATATTAAATTTTCAATTAAATTTACTCCTGTAATAAGATAAGTAGGATTAAAATTCAACGTAGTATTTACACCTCCACCATCATTTATACTAATAACGTGGTAGGTCAATATATTGGTTAGTACATTGAAAGATACAATTAAATCAAGTTTACCTGTAGCTCCAACAGTAAATGCAGGGTCGTGAACGAACCAATAGATTGTTTCATTAGCACTGTCTTGTATAGCCCCAATTGTTCTCGCCTGAGTACTTAATGGAGTTCCGTTAATATAGGCTAATGAGGTTAAAAATAAATTACCTTTTGTATTAGTAATAACCCCTACTTCAGCCATCTCTGTTGAACCCATCCTAACATTCATAGCATCAATATATTCGCCATCAGGAAGCAATCGTTGGTCAACGACTTTATTCATTCTTCCTGCTAAAAAATTTCTTGTTACATCTGCCATATTACTTGATTACTTTGTCCATACCTCGTAAGTTCATTAAGAGTCTTCCCGGATGGATATTACTAATTCTTATTTTTGCATTCCCTAATAAAGCCTTTCTTTTTTTACGACAACGATTAATAACGTATTCCTGAACATTGAATTTAGAGCTTAATAGTTCATATTCAATTGCAGCATAAATATAGGATTCAAATAACTTATTAACTGTGATTAAAGAGTTGTCTCCACCTTCCATACCATCTGATACATACTCAAGAATACAAAGTTCTCCTGCCATACTTGAATCAAAATTTATAACCCCTGCTTTTTTATCAATTTTAAAAGTAGGATTAAAGTTTGCAGTCTCAGTATTTAATCCAAAAGGCGTACCTACATTATAATCAAAATACCACATCCCATCCATACACCATCCTGCTTGACCGTGGAATTGATTCCCTTGGTTTAAGTAAATGCTTTTCTTTAACCCCATCAATCTATCGTAGTCAATATCAGAATATTGTGGTCTAAGAATATTTCCATTTTGGTCAAATAATATATTTCCTTGTTGGTCTTGAAGATACGCATTAGAAGATATTGCTTGAATATTTTCAGTTAATGGTCTTAACCAACCATCTTTGTATAAAGAAATACGAACCCAATTCACATAGTCCGATGGAAGCACGTATCTTAGCGAATCTGCCACGCTTAACTCTAATATCTTGATTTCCTTGAACGCATCATAATTAAGCTCTTGTATGGCTCGTTTTGCGTGAAAGATTATTTTATATCTCTCTTCGTTATTTACTAATGAATGGTTGCCTGCGTACATCAATAAAAAATTATTGACTACATCATCTAAACTAATATACTGATACGAACCCCAATTTGCATCTTGAGGTGTATTACCATTATTGTCATAATATTCATATTGTGATATATATGCCATTTCTCGTTATTTTTATTGTTGATTTATTTGTTGTTCCTGAACCATTCCAAATTGAGCAACTTCAGTTTCACGAATTGAAATTCCACAATATTGAAGTATCTTCATTACTAATACATAATTATCTGAAAAAGGAAGTTCAAAGTCTTGATAGTCGGGTTGTGATTGGTCAAATGCCGGCTCCCCACTTACTAAGGTAATATAAGTCCATTTTGGAACTTTAGGGTATCTAAAATAAACACATTCAACTTTTCCTTTAGCATCTATAGTGTCGGGAAATAACTTAATTGTTTCTTCCTCAAGAGTATATGATGGATAAAATTCAGTTGGACTTGTCAAGCTCGATGCGTTAAGCATTGTTATTTTTCCAACACTTACTTTGTCAGCTTCTTTTACTGCTTTAGAATAAATATTATAAAGCTGACCTGCTGCTGTAAAAATATTTGAGCTTAATGCTATCAAAGTATTTGAAACAACATTTATTATAGTAGATACAGCTCCTGTATTTGCATTCACAACAACATCGCCTGCTGTTAGACCATCAGATAAAAATGTTGCTGTAGAATTTACAAGTGTATTTGCACCTGCTGCTGTAGTTAATCCTGATGTCAATTTTCTTGTATGACAAAGCATTTTAAGAATATAGTAATCATCATCTCCTGTTGTAGTAAGAGATGGTGCTGAGTATCTATTAAAGCCCAAATGTGCTAAATAATTTGTAACTAAAAAGCCTTCGAGAGTTTCAGCTATAGGACCTTCGATTTCAGCATAATCACTTCCGGCTGTGCGTGCATTTTCAGCATTTATAGCCTTATTATAATTTTTGAAGTAATCTTCAAATATCTCCATTTGTGCATTTTCAGCAAATAAATTAAAATCTGATGGGGAAATATATCCGTAATTGTTCTTATTCAATACGGATAGCACTGTATTTCTAACTTCGTTTATCATTTTTTAAATCTTTTTACAAATATACATAAAAAAAAGCACAGAAATAATTCTGTGCTAATTTTCAAATAATGTATTGTATTTATTATTGAGGTAAGTTTGCCTCTAACATTTTAAGCGAATCAATACCTTCATCGCTTGATAAGAATCCGGCTACCATATCATAAGGGTCTTCCCCAAATGGAACTGATAACATTTTCTTTTTGTTAGTTGGTGTATTAAACCAAACCTCTTTTTCTCCATTGCGTAATGCTAATAATTTTTCTTCAAAGAATAAACGAATCTTAGCTTGAAACTGTAGCTCAGGGTCATTCAATGTAGATAAAAATCCTCTTGGGTCATTTTTAGCAAACACTAATATGTCTCGCTTTAATTCTGCTGTTGAAATTGTTGAAGGGTCTTTGCCAAACATAACTCTTGTAAGAGTTTCAATTTGTTCAATCGAAAGTTTTCTCGCCTCAACTAATGCATCTATTTCAATATCTAAATCTTCAACCTCGTCAGCAGCATCTTTTTCATCATCTACTTCAACGAATATTTTTCCGTTTAAAGGATGATAGTGCAAGAACTCTTGTAATACAGGGTTTGTTCTTGGAACGCTTAAAAAGCCATCTTCAAACATAATAGGCTCAATAACTACATTACCATCTTGCTCATCCTCGAAAGGAGACTTTTGGTTCATTGCATATCTTAAAGCTCTGTTTTGATTCTTTTTTTCATCAAACCACATTAGTGGGAATCTTGGATGATTTCTTGATGCTAAACTATAGGAAAGTGGACTCCCTATTGTCAATTTGTAAACTTTGTTTACTGAAACTATTGTTGCCATTTTTAATAATGATTTAATTTAATTTAATTTAATTTTTAAAATATAAAAAGGAGAGTGTCTTTGAAGACACTCCCCGATTTAGTATATATTATCCGAAACGGAATAATACGAAGTTGTTCGCCCCTAAAGTACATACACATCTTTCAGACAAGAAGTTAACCTCCATTGCATCTAAGTCAGATGTTTGAGCACCACCGGCAGAACCTGTAATCCACGTTTTGTATCTACGGTCTTCAGCTTCTGAAGCACGGTATCTAACGTGTAAGAAAGGTCTCTTAGCGTTTTTACCCATAATTTGGTCGTACACTGAAGTAGAACCGGCAGGAACTAAAAGACCTGTGATTGTACCTGTTGCTGTAGCAGCAGCATTGTTCAATCCACCTCTCATAGTTGGGTCGTTTAGGTATTTCCAATCAGATTTGTAGAAATCGTAACCTCTACGGAATCCTGTGAAACCTAAGTTCAACGCCATATCAACGTCATTGTCGAATAAACCGAATGATGCTGATTGACCTACAGCTGCTCCGTTATAACCGTTCAATGTAGCTAACATATTGTCAATGTCAAAAGACAATCCACGGTTAACGAATATTACGTTTTCTTCAATAGCTCCTTGTTTGTCCAAACGAGAAACGATTGTATCCCAATCAGGTAATGAAGTTGGTGTACCACCACCCCATACGTTTCCTCTGTTGTTTACAACGTAGAAGATACCTTGAGACCCTGCAGAATTTGCAACACCTGCTTGACCTAATGCAGCGATTGCTCCTGAACCTACTTCAGCAGGAACTGCTTCAATCATTGCAGTCTCGATGTAATCTTCAAAACGCAAACGAGTTTCGTGCTCTGATTTCAAATACCACAAGTAACCTGTAGCACCATTCTCAGTAGTAACTTCAACCCATCCAATTTGAGCCATATCAGACCCGTTAACAGAATACTTATCTTTTAAGATAATAGGCTTGTTAGAGTAGATTTCATCTTCTGCTTCCAAAGAACCAACCATTCCGGGAGTTCCTTTTTTGAACTCTGAACCGTAAATGAATACAGTACATTGAGTAGATACAGCAAATGCTTGACCTGTAGCCTCATAGTAAGCTACTGTAAAAGTAGTTGCAGAAGGAACAGCAGTAACGACTGCTTTGTTAAAAACACCTGTAGTGTTGTTTTGAATCATCACAGTTTGATTTACTCTAATTGCGATGTAAGTAACACCTGCATCAGCTACAGTAAAAGTTGCTGTGTTAGCGTTAATTGCTGCCGCAGAAGTGATGTTGGTGTATTTAATGTGAAGACGACCTTGTTCTGCCCATTTGATTTGGTCAGAGTTAGAAGGCATCTCTGCACCTACCATTCTCAAGAATGATGCGATGGTTCTATTACCATAACGCTCAAACTCTTTTTCGTAAGTATCAGGAAGATACTGATTCAAAAAGTTAAAGTTGGTAATATAGTTGGTCTGTAATGCTACTTGTTCAGCACTTGGCTGTAGTTGATAAGTAGGATTTGCTAATAATGCACTTGCCATTTTTTCTTAATTTAAAATTTATACTCTTTTTATACTGCGAATTTTTAGACTTCTACCTGAATCAGGATTTATCGCTTTTACCTGCATTCCATCCGTTGTTTTTGTAACTTCAGGTGCTCTACGTTCAGACATATTAATGTTCTTAATACCTTTCATAGTACCTTCAGTTGCATCAGCTTGTCCTTGTTCATAAAAGAACCGGGCAAAGCTCTCAGGATTCATAGCAACCGCTAATGACCTATGATAACCTGCGGCATCCTTAATCAAACCTTGCTCATCCAAAAACTTATTAATAAAGTTTGCAGGAGTAGATTGGTTTCTTTTAAGGTCAGCAGCATTTCCGGGATTGAAAGTGATTTTTTTGTCATTAACATTGAACTCAAAACCTTTGAACTCTCCGCTAAACACTTCATCAGATTTTTGGTTAAACCAATTTCTTTTTCTTTCATTCTCTTCTTCAATAGTCTTCGATTGCTTGGTATATTGCTTATAGCTTTCGTAATTTTCTTTTTCCTCATCTGAAACAAATGCAGTGCTTGACTCAAGCGGCACTTGGTATTTTTCTTTTTGAGAATTAAAAAACTTTTTAGCTTCGACAATTGCCTTTTTTGTTGTAAGCTTAACTCTTTTAATGTGTGATTCGTCATCAACATCTTCGTCATAACGATAATCATCCATTAAAGAATCAATGTCATCAGCATCAAGTCCTTCTTGAGTTGCTGATAAATAATTTTTAAGTAAACTTTCAGGGTCCATTGAGTCAAAATCTTTTTTAAGACTCAAAAAATCCTCAAAACCTCTACCTGTTTCTTTTTTATATTTCATATAAGCAGCAACATCTTCAGGTAAAGCCTCGGCTTCTTCCCTTTGAGCTGTTAATTCATCTAATGAATTAATCTGCTTATTATATCTTTTTCCAATATATGAAAGAACTTGCTCTTCACTTAATTCATTGTCAGTATCTACTACAGGAACATCTACTACGGGAATATCTACTACAATAGTTTCTTGCCCGGGAATTTTAACATCAGAAAATTGTTGTTCGTGTTTCTCAATTAATTCTTGTTCAACTTGAGCAACTCCTTTTTCTTCTGTACCATCTAATAATCTTACTTTCATTTCCATTTGATTTGATTTAATTTTTTACAAAGCTATACAAAATATTTGACATTTTTAACGTGGGTCAAATTCTCCTAAATCAAAGCCATCTAAGCTATCTTCGTTTGACTCAAAATTCAATGGAGGTAAATTGTTTTTTCTTTGATTTAAAAGTTGAGATTGTTGAGTGTTTTGAAGGCTAACACGTTTATCTTTAGCATCTTCTTTCAATTGGTCTCTTTGAGATATTTTACCAATTTCCATATTATTTAACTCTAAATTGTAATTAAACTCTTCAGCCATTAAATGAGATTTTAACTCAGCCTCTACTTGCATAGTCTTAATATTGTATTCGGTCTCTATTTGTTTTAATTGCATTTTCATATCAAATTCTGATTGAGACTTCTGCATAGCCATTTGTCCTGCCATTTGCTGAGACTGCATTTGCTGTTGAGCCTGCATTGCTTGCTGCTGCATTTTCATCTTTTCTTCTCTATCTTCTTTTCGTTTTCTTTTTTGCTTCAATAATTGATTGGCAAGTTTAATATTTTTAATCTCACGTATGTCAATAGCATCTTCAAGATTAATGTCTCCTTTAGATAATGCCATTTGAACATTAGCTTCAAGTTGAGCTTTTTGTTCTTCATCAGGAGCTACTTCAATAAATATTCCGAAATCATAAATATAAAGTTCTGATATGTCTCCTAAAATAGAAACATTGTACTTTCCAATTTTGTTTATAAAATCATCCTTAAAGTCAGAGTATTCTAAAATATCTGCTATTCTATAAGTAATAGCCTCTGATAAAGTCTTATAAATATAAAGACCTCCTTGAAGAATATGTCTTGTAGCCGTATTTGAGTTTAGTGCAGCTAACTTTTGTAACCCAACTAATGAATCCGGGTCAGGCATAGAGCCATCTCTCGCCTCATTCAACCCGGTTACTGTTCTAATCATATCCATATAATGATTATAGTTTCCAATAAGCATCTGTGTTTTTCCTGAGCCTGAACCTGATGTTAATTGAGTAATTGGAACTTTAGCATTATTAAAATCTCCATCTTGCGTAAAACTTCTACCTACAACAGAACCTGTTTGGAAGTATAATCTTAATGCATCTTCAGGATTGTATGCTGCACCATTACCTAAATCAACCTCATTAAGACCATCGGCATCAATAAAAACTCCATCAGGAACTAATCTATTAATTACTTGTTGAAGTTTTAAGTGAGTTATTTGTATAAGGTCAGCAAAAGGTATCATTCTACGAACTGTAGATTCAATAGCTCCTTTGTACATTCTTGGTGCACAAGATACATAATTAGGTATAGCGTGTTGAGATGCTGATTTTGGTCTTACCATATTCTCAGATAACTTCCATTGTAAAAGAATATTAGTACCCATAACCATAATACCTTCATACCAAACATCAATTGTTTTTTCTATTTTCTCAAAGTTGCCTTCTTCCATCATATCCGTAGGAGGATTAAAAGTGTCATCTTTTTGAATTATTCTTGAGCCGCCATTTTCAAGCATTTTCTTTTTATAAACTACTTTCTTAGTAGTTTTATAATTGAAATACATTAATGTGCAGGTATCTCTTGAAAATACACTATTTTCATAAAACTGAGCTACATTATAGTAATCATACCATCCTTGGCTATATTGCGTTATTTCTTGTAAATCTTCTTTGGTTAGCTTTTGGTCAATTTTCATTAACTCACTAATTGGAAGAGTTTTGATTTCTCCCCAATAAAAACAATCTTTAAAGTACGGGTCTTCCGTGTAGCTATACACTACATTTGCCGGGTCAACATAAGATATTTGAACTCCTGAGCCTTGAAGAAACTCGTGTTTTGCTATAGAAATACCAAGCACAGTAGCATCATAATCAAGTCTTCTTCTTAAATCATCATAATGATTTTCATCGAAAACAGTATTGATAGCTGTCTCTTCTGCTATTTCTATTGCAGGCTTGTAGTTCATCTGCATATATAATGATAATTCTTCATCATCATTTGGTAATTCATCAGGATTCATCATAAATGGGTCAACTCCTGATAAATCTTGTATTTTAGTAAGTATCTCTTTCCCTGCCATCTGAGTCTCCATCATATCTTGATACCTGCTTCTTTTTGACTGAGACATTGCATCTTGAGCATAAGCTTTTGGTTTAAATAACCTATCAGCCATACCATTAACTATAATATCAACAAACTTAGGTATTATAGGAACAGGAGTCCAATCTAAGTTCAAGTACGATAAGTCTCCATTAATAGATAACTCATTTTTATACTTACCAACAGGTTGTTCTCCTCTTGCATATAATCTCAGCCTATGAAATTCTTTCCATTGACCATAATATCTGCAATTATTTCCATCCTTTCTGAACCATTCATATTGAATAGCTTGACCAACTTGTAGCCCAAATTGTTCGGATGCTTTTTCCGCATCAGTAGCTAACTGACTTGGAAAGGCTGACGATGTAATATCTATTGTTACGTTTTTCATTTGATTAATTGACTTGTTGAACCATCATTAGAATACCTTGCGAAGTTAATACTTATTTTTGAATCTTTTTTCTCCGGCACATACAAATGCTTTTGGTTAGCCATTATGGCTAATCCCGAGCTTATGGATGCATCAAATTTAGTTCTATCATTTATGTCAAATTTCGCCCAATCTTCTAATGTTCGTGTAAATGGCATAGTACCCATATCTCCTCCATCTCTATAATCTCCTGTAAAATCTATTCCAACATATTTCTCTATGTAGGATTCAATTGCAGATGCGTGAGACTGTTTTACATCTTCAGATGAGTTAGGGATTCCTCCAAGTTCACGTTCAGTTTTTGTTAGTTTATTATATTGCTTATCGGGTCTATTTAGACTGTAGTGTCTATACCCTCTATTTTTAAAATGATAAAGCAGTCGAGGTTTATTGTTCTCGATTAGAATTGGCATACCGTAAAAAACACAAGCCATAAGAACTTCCTCAAAGAATATCTCAGCAGTCTGAGGTCTTGCTATGTATTCTAAGAAAAATTCATTTGAAGGAGCATCATCCATATTAAATTTAGTAAGACCGTGCAAAGAACCATTAGACCCTCTGCCTCCAACTACTGCTGATATATCATAACTATCGCATCCAAAAGACCCAATATGTTCATTCCCGGGATATTTAACTCCGCTTCTTGTTTGCACATTATTTTGCAAATGTTTTGCAGGTGTCCAACTAACTAAAAATCTTCCTCTTGAATCAGGAGTAAATATGACTTGACTGTCATTTATACCATCTTTCCAATGAAAAGAACCACGTGTTGTAAAGTGTTCTTTTATAAGAGTATCGTTGTAGTCTATTTGTTGGTATATTTTAGTAAGACTAAATAGAGATTGTTTGCTTTCGTCTCTAAATGCGTGTGATTCTGTTCTTGGAAACTGACGATAAAATTCATTCAATGCATCAGCATCATTTTTAAGTGATTCAACTTCGTTTTCCCAATAGTTTATAGCTCCATTTTTTATCATCATACCATCAACTCCCATAACAGGTTCATCAGGTTTGTGAAAAACAGGCATACCGTATCTATCAATAAAACCTTCCATATTCCATTCCATAGGAATAAACAAGGAATATAATCCACTTTTTGTTTGACCATTAGCATTTCGATGCTTTACATCTGAATCCTCAAACATATCTTTGTAATTCTGACCCCCTTTAGATAATGCATTTGATGTTGACCCCATCATACACTTACCAATGACTTTAGAACCCAATCGAAGACACGTTTTGGTTACTCGCCAATTCTCCTTTATATTAAAAGGCTTAGTCCATTTACCTGACTCATCGTGAGCTAAAAACAATAACTTTTCCCCATCATAGGAGTTGTCGTCTGTGTTTTTCCAATCTATTGATGTATCTAATCCCTCTATTATTTCATTTTCGGTTTCATACATATTTTTCTTTGTAATCTTAGATGCCGGTACACGGAAAGCCAATTCTGTTTTTGGCTTATCCATACCATCCATAATAGGTTTGAAGAAAAATGGAAGTCTGCTATTTATTGGAACTACTTTATCAGTAAACATTTTTTTAGCATCGGCTCCTGTTTTTGATAAGATTCCAATCCTTGCATCACGAGCAAGAGTGCCGACATTCACACATTCAGATGAAGACATAAAAGAGAATCCTGAACGCCTGATTTTTAAGTATATCATTCCAAAACTTCTTGAGTCTGCCCGGCAGGCTTCCCAAAAAATCCAATAGATTCTATTCGCCTCACGAAAGTCGGGATAACCAATATCAATACTTGCCCATTGAAGATACATATAGTGAGAACCTGTTATGTATGTAGGAACTCCATTGTTCATAAACCATATACCATTCTCTCTGCAATCAAATTCGTTTTCAATGTAATCAACCCATCTGTTTTTAAAATCAGATGGCATTTCATTCCATTGAAATATTGATTGTATTCTTGCAAGTTGTCTTGGTAGCGGCTCTCTTTCCCAATACTGTTCAGGGCTTGAATTGTGTCTTTGAAGACACTTTTTTGGAGCAGGAGGTAATGCAATGTAAAGACCTGCAATATTTACAATATCTCCTATTTGTCCTGTTTTAGAAATTATTGTTACATCATATTGGTCATTGTAGCCATATAGCCAAGACTTATTGCCATTCTTTTTAGTAATAGAATGGGAAGGTATGTAATCCTTGACTACGGTATATAAACTATTTAGACCTTCTTTCTGCAAACCCTTGTTTTGTATCAGTTTTACTTCCTCCTTTTTCTGCCATTTCAATGCTTTCTTTTTCAGCTTCTATTCTATTGAGAATCTCAAAAGCATCAAATATAGCTAACTTTTTTGTAGCTGCTGCGTTTTTTAACTTATCCGCAGCCAAGTCATCTCCTTCCATATCAGGATTTAAGATAGACTCTTCTGCAACTTTAATAAGTTCCAATACTGCCTTATGTCCGGCAGCAATAATTTTTAATTTTGTTTCTTTAGCTGTCATACGATTATCTATAAAACATTACATACACCATTCTGCCTTCTTTCCAACCCGTGTTTGGGTATTTACTATGAAAGTAATTAGAAGGATACATAAGAGCACGATTGGGTCTGTACCCTACTACAGAATGTAAATCCCAATTATCTAAGTTGTTTGCTTCGTCTGAAAGAAACCTATCAGCCTCTTCGTTAGATACATCTAAAGGCATCTCGTATCCTACATCCTTATGTCTCCAAAAAGCAGTTCCGTGGAGCCCTTCTTTTGTAGATGGAGATATATATAGCACAAGTGCTCTTTCGGGTCTAATATCGCCTACTTTTGAGTCTGCGTGGATTCTCCAATCAGTATCGAACTCTTCGGTTGCTACTCTAAAGAAACCTAACAAGCATTCTCTTTTAGTTTTGTCTATATCACTTAATTTTTCAATAATAAAATTATCAAATTCTTTACTGCTATATTGAACCCAAAACTTTTTGTCTCCAACTTCAACCTCTTGAAATTGATTACTTGCTAATCCATTATAAATAGAGTTATAAATATCTTCTTCCAAAAAATTGTCTATAATATTTATCATAGCTTTACTGTTATTTGGTGGTCATACATACGATATAGTTTTTCTCCATCAACAGTGAACTCATATTCGCTGTCGGGAGAGAAGCAGACATAATCTCCTTCTTTAATTCCTTTACCTAAAAGGTATTCGTTTGGATATACCATTTGCCCTATTAAAGGTTCTTCGGCACAAAATTTCTCTATATAGTATTCTGTAGCAGAAATAGGTCTAACAAAGCAATACTTATCATAAGCATTCCAAGTAGAACCTTTTTTATACATAAAGAATTGGTCTGTATCTATAAAGAATAAGTCATCTTTAAAGAAACTCTTGCCACTTTTTTGACGACCTCTCATATCATTGTAATACTTGAATGCGTTGTGGTGTACAAGAAGAGTGTCTCCTATTGTGATAGGACCACTATAACCTATGGGAAGCTCGATAACATCTGCATATCTATTAGAAAACTTATGGTCTTCTTCTGAAGTACTAACTATAAAATCAGTTACTCCTATGTCTTTTGTATTATCATAACGCTTTCCATTCATAGGTTTTACTATGAAGTAGAATGGAGATTTCATTAAAAGTCTATATTAAATTCGATTGAAATTGGAATAGCAAAGGTAAACTCTTTCCATAGAACTATCTCTTCTTTTTTATTAATAATATAAATTAATACGTTTCCCGTTTCCGCTTGTCGTTTAATATGATGAATCTCGTTTGAATCTCCAAGAATTTTTTGACCTATTATGTAATGCATTGCACCACTTTTATAGTCAGGTCCGATTGATATTTTTCTAATATCCATTTGATTTGATTTTAATTTGTTATGTTTACATTTCTTAATATTGCGGTATCTGTTACGTTATTTAATTGTATAGAGACAAATAAATAATTTACTATCGCAGTGTTGAAAGGTATTGATAATGCCGCATTAGAATTTGAACCTTCCCCTGTAGCATTTGAAGGAGTTGATGAAAATCCAAATAATAATCCTGATTGTATTGAAAATTTTCTTGTCATTTGAGCAAATAAATCAGCTCCTCCTCCTCCAAAAGCAAAATTAGCTATTCTTGTGGCTGTATTAAAATTATTAACACTATTATGCCAAACCCTTATTTGAAAACCGGCTAAAACAGGTCCTGATTGTTGAACCATTAAACTTCTAAGATTCAAATAATCACTTAAGGAATTTGCCGGTATTATTATAGTTAATAAGTTAGTGGTTATTAAAGTACCTGTTAAAGTTACGCTTCCTGAAAAATTATATTTATATCCCGATGGTCCTGATGTTGTAACAGAACCATCTGCTAATAAATACTCAGAAGATGTTCCGCCGTCTTTTACAAATGAACCACCTTGTACTGCTCCTCTTAACCTCGTTGTTGTTATTGATGTATGACCTAAAGTAACGGTGTTATCTCCTGAGCCAATTGCATTTGCCCCAATAACAATCTCATTAGTTGATGAGGTATTTAATGCTCTTGTATTAAATCCTAAAAATACACTTTCTGTTGAAGTGTTTAAATTTGCTGCAGAACTATAACGAGCTGCATCTCTACCAAGTGCAGTATTATTATTACCAATAATATTATTTAGAAGAGCTTGAACTCCAATAACTGTATTTGAAGCACCTATTGTATTAGCAAGCGATGCTTGAAGTCCTAAACTTACGTTATTGCTTCCTGTTGTGTTGCCATTTAAAGAATTGTATCCAATAGCTGTATTACTATTTCCTATGGTATTTACAGACAGACAATAAGGTCCTACAGCAAGATTAAAAGTTCCTGATGTATTTAATTGTAAAGCAGCGTGTCCTACAGCAACATTTCCACTACCTCCTACATTATTTTGCAAAGCTCTATTACCAACCGCAACATTTGTTTGTGAAGTTGTATTTGAATACAAAGCTAAATAACCAACAGCCACGTTCTCAGCACCTATTGTATTAGTACGCAAAGCTTCAAATCCAATAGCTGTATTATACCCTCCGGTTGTATTAGAAGATAAAGCAGATGCCCCAATTACAGTGTTAGATGGTCCTGTTCCGGCTCCTTTGCCAACCGATATACTATTTACTGTTAAATTGAAAGCACCTAAGTTTACTGCCTGAGTTGCCCCTGTATATGGAACAAATCCTGTTAAAGAAGTCGTTGGTATATTTAATACATTAGAAACTAATGTAGCTGCTCCTGAACCTATAGTTGTTAAACTTGTTATTCTATTTGTATAAGCATTTTGAAAATTTGTTCTATCAATAGCAGATAAATAACCATCAACTAATGATGTTCCTAAAGGAATACTAATTGCAGGTGTAGTTCCTCCACTTGAAATTATTGGAGAAGTTCCTGTAACAGACGTAACACCTCCACCTCCGGTAGTAACTGAACCATCAGCCATTAAGTATTGAAGGTTAGTTCCTCCTGATTTTATAATAGAAGTAGCTGTTATATTTCCTATTAAAGTAATATTATTAGTAGCTGTATTACTAACAGATAATACATCTCCTAAACCGGGTGTCAAAGTAGTTGGATTTACAATCCACTTTATTCCGGTTGCTGTTTTAGAAAGTAATTGACCTGCAATTCCAATAAATCCTAATTCATCTTGTATGTTACCGGGAATTATTTTTGTTGAGGTAATATCCCCAATAAGAGTAATGTTTTGAGTTGCAGTGTTTCCTGCGTTTAATACAGCCTGAAGAGTATCAACGGGAATATTTACCCAATTAATACTTGAGGTTCCTTTGCTAAGGACTTGAAAAGTTAATCCTTGACTTCCACTTGTGTCCTCAATATTTATAGGCTTGATTAATGTGGTAGTAATAGTTCCTGTAAGTGTAATATTCTGAGTAGCAGTATTACCTGTGTTAAGTACAGCTTGAAGTGATGCAGCAGGAAAGTTAGCTGAGAATAATTGCAACAAATCCGCTAACGAAAAGTTTTTAGTCGCAAGCGGAGTCGGAGAAGGTACAGGTCTAATAGCTTCTGTACCTATCAGCCTATCACTTAATAATAAGGGGTTATCCGCTGATGGGTAAGTAGATATTTTTGCCATTTCATTTTATCTTAATTATATTACTACTTTTAAAATTCCATCTCCTCCTACATTTGTATAATAAAAAGCACCTAATGTTAAACCTCCTGCAAGTGCTGCTGCATTATTTGCATAATTTACCAATCCAACAACTTGAAGTTTCGATGTCGGAGCAATTGTTCCGATACCTACATTACCTGAAGCAGCAATACGCATTTTTTCATCAATAGTAGAAGCTGTTCCTCCATTACCTGTTTCAAAAATAATATTAGACCCACCCGAAGCTGCTGCTGATGCTCCATTTGCAGAGATAGCTTTTATTCTACCGGCAAGATACTTAGCCCCAAAGTCTTGAGAAACAAATTCTATTGCCCCTAATGTTTGACCTGTTAATGTAGGAGCTGCACTATTAGCTAATTGTAAAGTAGCACCTGTAATATCAGCTACTGCTAAATCAGGAATGACTCCTCCAAAACCGGGAGCAACAAAATTAGTAGTTCCCATTCCTACAATACCTGAAAAATATCCTTTACCATCAAAATAACCACCCCATCCTGAACCAAATGAAGCATCTCCATATATAGCTTTTCCACCGGATGTTTCAACTCTTCCTGCTACACCTATTTGATTATTAAAAATAGTATCTGTACTTGTGTTATATCCAAAAATAGCACAACGAGCATCGTAAGAAAGCGGACCATATAAAGATGCAACAGAGTGCAACTGTGATGTTGGAACAGTTGTTCCTATACCTACTTTACCATCTTGGTTAATTCGCATACGTTCAGTAGGAGTGCCACCGGTTTGCTGCGGAGCAGTCATAAACTTTAATATTCCACCACCTCCATTACCTGTACTTGCAAAAGTTTGTGCTACAGCTTCGATAGCTGCGGTAGCATAAGCAACCGTTGTATCATCTTTTCCTGAAAATTGCAATCTACCAAATACAGAACCGGGTGCTATGTTTGTATCAAGATTTCTTAACTCTATAACACCGCCTGTAACATCTGCAACTACTATTTTTGGCGTAACACCAAAAGTAGGAGTGCCTATCTCAGTTGTACCAATTAAGACTTGATTGTTGTCATTAAATATTGAACTATCTCCAAGAGCAGTAGCTCCCGTAAACTTTGGTAAATAGTTAGTTGTTCCCGTTCCTGAAATTGGATTAGTTAAAGTAGATATTGAACCATCTGCCATTAAATATTCAGTTGAGAGACCTCCCGATTTTATAAATGAAGTTGCAGTTGTATCTCCATTATTTGCCACACTAAATTTAGTAGTAAAAACCGATGATACTCCTTTTAGAAATTCTAAAAAGTTTCCGCTATGAGCATCTAAACTTTCTATTACAATACCTTTTGAAGCTCCTGCATTTCCGTATAAAGTTCCGAAATAACATATATTATCAAGAAGGCTTGCTTGAATATTTATTCCTGCAATTTGTCCGGGAGTAGTTGTTGGTACTTGACCATTAATGTAAATTTGTAATCCATCAGGAGAAATAGCCTGAGTTTGAGCCGGCACGTTGATTATTACAGGAGCCGCAACACCTACCGTAGTTCCGTAGTCAAATGTCTTTGAACCGGTTATTGTCTGTGCTCCAACAATTGTTACAAATTGATTAGTAGTAGTAGCAAGAGTAATTATGTCTGATAAAAGATAATTCTTTGTCATTAACAAATCACTAATGTCTGTTCCAATAACATAATCTCCTAATTGCGGAGGAGTTGGTTGCGGGTATGTACTAATCTTTGCCATTTTTTTTAGTCTGTTTTATGCGTTACTTCTCCTGTTTGAATATTAATGACTGCATCTGCACCGTACTTTTCAATTAATTCTTTTTCGTGTGCTGAAAACTGAATCTTTAACCCTTCGATGTGGCTTATGATTTGTTGTTTTTGTAATTCAACATCTCCAATAGCCATTTTTGCTTTATTAAACTCTGAGTTTAATTCTTGAATTTTTGTTAATTCTTCCTGTGTTACTTGTTCGTTTGCCATTTTAATTTAATTTTATTTGATTATTAATTATACAAAGATATGAAAAAATTACTGTTCATTTCGTTTTGCAACTCTTTCCATTTTACGTTCTATTTTTTTAGGGTTAGTTATAACCCTTGTTCTATCGTTTCCGGTATTAGTTTTACGAGTTATTTGTAACATCGTAGGCTTTCCACTTTCATCAGTAGCTACATCATAAGATTTGTATTTAATCTTACCATTTTCTTTTTCCTTTTGTTTGGCAAAAGTATTCATAGAAGAACCATCTTCTTTAGTGAAACTTGAATACGAAGTATGAGAAGCAGAATACTTACCATCTTTTTGTTTTTCATTAGATGTAGATTTGCTTTTAGCAGTACCACTAATAGGCTCAGGAGTTGGTGCTAATGGTGTATCGGGTCTTCTAATTGCCATAATTACTTGCTTAGTTTATGAGCAAACATCTTAATAATGGTGCTCGGCTTAATAAATTTGCAAAACAATCTTAACACAAATCCTGCGTTAGTTGTTGATGGACTTTCTGAATACTTTTGTGCAGATGCATCTAATGCCTTCTTAATCGGGTCGGGGATAGTGTTCATATTATTGTTTTTTAACAGTTCCATTTTTTTAAGGCTAACGCTTTTCTTGTTGGTTCTCCATTTGGTTTCTTCATAGCACCTTCCATTCCTCCCATACGAGCACAGAAAGACTTTCGTCTATTAGCATCTTTGCTTCCTGCCTTTAACTTAGATGGCTTTGTTGTTACAGCCATCTTTAATTTACTTCCCGGATTAGCAGCTCTATAACTTGCCACTCCTTTAGCGTTCAAACCTCCTGATTCGGACTTTCCTTCTTTTCTTGTCCAAGCTGCTGTCTTTGCCATCTTAATTATATTTTTGGATATGTAATTCCATTATCAGTAATGATAATTCCTTTGTCAACTCTTGCTTTTAGAGTTTTCCAATCGAAACCGTAATCGTGCTGAAAATGTGGTGCATCTTTGAAAGTTTTCCAATCTGCTCCGCATTCCCAACCTTTTGATTTAAAAAAATCAGTTACCTCTTTCCAATCAGCAATAGTATCTTTATCAAAGTCTCTGATTTGAGAATAACTCGCCTCTTCAAAGGTTCCATTCCCATCATTATCATAAAGCAATACAATATCAAATGCCAATCCGTAATTATGAATTGACTGACCTCCTTTTGCATTAGTAATCTTTGGTCTTTGATTATAGAGCTTGTCCTGAAGAGCATTGCTTCTAAATACATAAGCAAATCTCAAACGAGCCCCTTTTCCTAAAAGATTATTAGCTTCTCTATAATCTTTAAGCATTTTATCCCTAAGTTTTGGATGTGCTTCTTTGATTCTGTCGATTGTTATCTTGTCTTCCATTATTCTTTTATATCTTCTATATCAGTTTTTAATTCTTTTGCTCTTAGAAATGCTTTTTTAAGTAATTTCCAAATATCAACATTAAATGTAGCCTCTATGTTCTCTTTAATTGAAACTAACTCTATAAAAATTAAAAGTATTGCACATATTTTAGTAAACATATATGTGAAGCCAAACCACTTAAAAATAAACTCATTTAATAAAAACTTATCTATAACAAATAAGAATAAAATACATATCTCGTATAATGCCATCTTAGAAATTATGTTTGATAGAACTCGGCTCCGAATACTGCACCAACCTTTTAACTTTACGCTTTTAAAAATCCCTGTGAATGTGTCAAGTGCTATTGCAGCAGCTACAGCTATTAAAAGCCCTTGTATAGGAACGAATAATAATATTAACGATGACACTATGTAGTTTAAATATTTCATTATCTTCCTTGTCCTTTGTACGACTTAACGTAATTTTTACTCGATTTTAATGTGCTCGTTTTTGTCTTAGCAGCCACTCCTGACTTCTTTGGTTTTGCTTGATAAGCACTCTCTTGTTGTTTAACTTTAGCCATTAGCAGTCATCATTTTGTGTGTAACAATAATAAGTTTTTACTTCAGGAGCTTCTCTAAGAAAGAAAGGAAAACTACAACCATCATTATTACTATAAGCAATAGTGTTGTTAAAAGTAATAGATGATATTATGTTTTCTATTACTACATAATTAAAACTATCTTCAGGGTCATTATAAATAACAAAATCTCCTAAATTAAAAGTGTCTTCAGCCGCTAAATTATAAGTGGATATTGGAATATCTCCACTAACATATAGATTTCCTGAACTATTATCTGATTCATAATAAATTTGAATATTATATGTATAATTTAATGCATTAAGACCCATTGATGCAAGGTTTTCAGGTCCGGAATTACCTCCTTGTAAGCGAAGTAAAATATTTTGTGAATCTGCAATAAGAATAGGGTTAAAAGCAATATTAGATGTAAAACAATTACCTCCTTGATTAACTCCTATAGCAGTTATTTCAATTTCGTCTCCCTCATTATACGTAAAATCAGTTATAAACCCAAAACCTGCCCCTTGACCTGTTTCAAAAGTAACCATATCGCCATAAATAAATGTACCTGTTGGATAAGCGACTGAAATAAATGTACCGTATTGCGAAGAGCAATCATTTACATAATATCTTTCACTACAATAAAAAAGTTCAGCAATATAGCCACCTCCTTCATTTAAGTAATACACCTCATTACCATTTTTATAGAATCCTTCATTTGCTGTGCTTGTAAGTTCTATATCATAAAATATCTGACTACCAACATTTAAAGTACTACTAAGACTATATATTTCTGTTTCTAAAATTAAATTATCACACAAATACGCTACACTAACATTAGAATATTGTAAATAAAAAACATATACAACAGGCGGTGGCACAGGCGTACCTCCGCTATTGCTACTTGAGCCAATACTATTTGCTATAGCTATATACATATTACCAAAGTGCTATAATATTAGTACAATCAGTTCCTGATGAAAGTACTTTTGTAACATTTACAGGGATAAACGTGCCTGATTGAACATTAACAAACGTAACGAAATCATTACCACTTGTTCTAACTGCTAAAAATCCTCCCGTAGTAGGAGCTCCTGTACCAACATAAAGTACGCATCCTTGATTAAACAATCCTGTTTGAGCACCTTCTTGATATATTTTATAATTCTCAGTAGTACCCCCAACAGCTACATTTAATAATAAAGTAGTAGCATTAACAACTTCAACAATAGTAGCAGCGGCAGCTATGCTTGTTACATATACTACATCTCCCGGGTTTACTTTGTATTGAACACCTGTTGGAGTAGTTATAATAAAATTTGCAGTTGCGTCAATTAATTGATTTCCCGAAATTGTAGCAGTACCTTCTATTAGTAAATTTGGAGTTGGAACATTTGCATTCTGAGAAGGTATTACTTCTAATGCTCTCGATGGTTGTAATTTTGGTGTTGGCATAATTTCTATATTTTATAAAATGTTTTGTTAATTAATGAATTAGGATTGTTAAGAATTTCTTTTCTTTTGTTACAACCACATTCTTTTCCTGTAGCCTCTGCAACTTTTTCAACCACCTTTTTAATTCCTGTAGCTGTAGTAATTTTTTCTATTGTATCTCCTAATCCTTGTGATTTCATTTTGTAAAGGTATTAAATTTTTTTAAACTTTTGAAACTCTATTTCCCATACCAACTCTTGACTTCTCTGCTTTCTTAGAAGCCAATTTAGAACTGCTTATTTCAGATATAGTCTTTGGTGTCTTTGAAGACACTTTTACTTTTGGTCGGCAGTATTCATTTTTACCACCCGCACCACAAGCCTTACCTGTTTTAGTATCAGTCCACTTTTCTTTATCCCATCTTTTTAAAGATGCACCGGCTTCAGTTTTTCTAACAACTCCCGAACCTTTTCTGCATTTAGCAATAGCTTGGGAAGCTCTTGCCGATGGAAAAACATCGTACTGAGCTTTTACTTTTTTATAACAAGCATCTTTTGGCATCTTATTTCTTTTTATGAGAGCTACCTTTCATAACTTTACCATTAGGCATCGTATGAGTAGCACCCACATTACCTTTCAAGAATTTCATCTTTCCATCTAATGATTTCTTAGACTCGTACTGCTTTGCTTTTTCAATTACTTTTTTCATAATTATATTTATTAAAAATCCCATTACCACTAATTTATTGGAAGTAATGGGATTGTTAAACTTTTATGCAGAAAAATCTCTACTATGATGTCCTGTAGGAGTTACATCAGGAACAGGTTGTGTTTCAGGATTTAGTGGAACTTCAGTTGCTACTTCTTCAGTTGCTACTTCTTCAGTTGCTACCTCATCGTTATTCTCTAATGCATCAATGATTGCATCTTTAATTACTTCTGCCTCAGCATCAGATATTTTTTTAGGTCTTCCCATTTTTTTTTAAATTTAATGATTAACAATAAGGATTTTTTCCTTTCATTCCCGTTCCTTTTGCAGCGGTTAAAATTCTTTTAGTTACGCCTTTGCTGCTGTTTGCCATACCACCGTGTTCTTGAATTAACCCGTTAGTACCATTTCCACCGGTGCTTGGCATCTGCATACGAGATGAACCCGGTAAATTCGGAGTGTCTTTTTCTTTAGCCATTATTTCTTTTTGATTGCAGTTTTCACTGATTTCACTCCTGCCGCTTTGGAAGGTCCTTTAAGTGCATTTTTTATAGCAGGCTTGTTTGCTGCCATTGGCATCTTCATTCTTGATGATGCAGGTAAGTTTGGTGTTGCTTTTGCCATTTTAATTTAGTGTTTATGTTAATGTTTCTTTTTCTTTTAAATACTGAGTTCCCAAGGTATTTTTCAAACTTGCTAATCCTTGAAGTTTCCCTGAACCGGTTTGCGTAGGTCCGCTTTCTTTTGAAACTCTTCGAGCATCATTAAGTTTTTTTTGACCTGCTGCAACTAATTTGTTTCTCGCATCTGACCTTTTTTGAATATCAGCTAATGCAGTTCCTATATCAGTAACTTTAGAAACATCTTCTGATGATTTGTTTTTAGTCAGCTTAGAAATTTCCTCTGCTGATTTGCTTTTTTCTTCTTTTTTCATAACTATTATTGTTGAGGTGGACCCTTAGGTTGTGCTGCTTCAGGCGGTGGGGCTGCTTGAGCCTTCTTCATTTGAGACATTGCATTAATTTGCTGTATAGCATTATTTGCAGTTTGCTCATACTTAGTCGCAGCTCTTTGCTGAGGTGCTTTTCCTGCCATTTGCGGAGCTGCTTGCAATCCTGAACTAACAGGTTGCGGCTCCGGTGTGGATGCTAACGGGGTATCGGGTCTTTGCATTGCCATATACTAAATTTTTGGTCCTCGTGGGTACCGTGGTTCAGGAGTAGGAGATAATGGATAATCTCTACCCTTTGTTTTTTTTGGTTTTACAAAATCTGTAACCGCTTCTTTAACCGCATCAATTGCTTTACCACCGTAGTATTTTATTACTTTTAATCCATCAGTGTTAGCTTCTCTTGAACCTGCATCAGTACTTCCTTTAAAACTTGGTTTTTCTTCTTGTTTCTTTTTTGTTGGATTTGGCATAATTTCTATGTTTTAATTAGTTTCTAAATAATGGTTCAGGACTTGGAGCTAATGGAGTATCAGGTCTTCTTGTCATATCTCTAACAGCTTTTGTTTTTGCATTAGGACTTTCCTCGTCTCTTGACAACCTTCTTGCTATTGCTGTTCCTGTTCCTCTTGTAAGTTCTTTTCCTCTCTCTTCACGAGATGCTCTTTTTTCCATTCTGTTAGCGACTTTTTCTGCTCTTTCAGGATTAGTTTCAGCTATCCTGCCAAGTCTTTTGTATTGTCCTTTTCTTAAATCAGGCATAATTTCTAATTTTTATAAATTAATAATCAATAACTTTGTACAAATGTAATAAAAAAAAATTAAATGAAATCAAATCAACACGACTACCTAAAATATTGGAGAGTCATTCGCCAATTCGTAAAGATAAAATACGAACTAACTCAGGCTGACTTAGATATGTTATTGTTCCTTTACTCTGAAAAATATTTCGATAGAGATAAATTTATAGAGTTTGATACCTTGCTTGGATGGGATAAACACAGATTTGAAAGGCTAAGAAAAGAAGGGTGGATTCAGGTCTTTAGAAGTCCTATGACACCCGGGGGTAGAAAAGCTATGTATCAATTATCAATAAAATCTAATGCGATGATTCAGTCAATTTATAGAAAACTAAGCGGGGAAGAAATCCCCGTTAGTGAATCTTACAATAAAATGTTTCAACGACAACTGTCTTACTCAGACAAAGTCTATAAAAATATGATTATTGAAATGAATAAGATTATAAAACAACAACGACATCCCTCTCGGTAATAATCGTGTACTGCTTGTCATCAATTATCATTGTAAATCCGTGTGCCTTATCGTAGTAGATGTCATCATCTTTTTTGATATGAGGCACATCTGTTCCTGCCTCAATTACTAATCCACGTTTGTAACGCATCTGATTCATATCTTCTCCTGAGAGAAACAATCCTGATTCTGTTTTTAACTCTTCATCAATGGTCTTGATGACAATGTATTTTCCAATTGGTTTCATTTGATTTAATTTATTATTTTTACGTAAATAGGTGTTTTATCTCCAATATGTGCAGATTCAATATTGAACTCAAAAAATTCAATAGCTTCATACTCACTCATATCTTCTTTTAGAATATCAATAATCTTATCAATAGAATATACAATCCTAATGTCAGAGGAGACTCCGATAATAGCATCATTAAATCCATCAATTTTTAATAACCCTTCATCAGGGTATTCATCTAATATTTTACTTAGTATGTTCATAGCCCCATCTCTTTTATGTCTTGTATAAACTTTCTTTTATCCCCATCCTTAGGGTACAATGCTACATCTACATATCCGGTTCCCCTTCTATGATTCAATGCTTCGGCTACGAACTTATCAAATCTTGGATTATTATCTAATGCTACTTGACATTCGTATAAACTCGCATTCCCGGATTCTACTAATCCATAAACTTCTATCGTAATATAATCAATCCCTCTTATCATAATTTTTCGATTCGTCTTTCCAATTTAACCAAAAACCAATGGCAACTATTATATTCATTCCCATTGATGCTACTATCTCGATGAGGTCCTCGTAGAGATTTACCGTTAGGTGTACGTGCCCTACCATCCAAAATGGTATTGATAGGTTACACGCCACCCATATCACAGTAAATCTTATGAACCTTTTAGTCTTCAGCCTGCACATAAGAACGAGCTAACGTAATTATGGCGTTAGTGCTCAAGATTGTTACAGCTACACTCACTGCATTCTGCAATGCTGAACGTGTTACTTTAAGCGGGTCAATTACTCCCATCTTAATCAGGTCTCCAAACTCTCTTGTCTTCAAGTTGTAACCGTGCCCTTCAGCAACTCCATCTTTGTAGATTTCAGAAGCCTTCAGTCCTGCATTCTCAAGTATCTGCAAGAACGGAGTCATAAGTGCCCCCTTCAAAATCATCACAGCCGCATTATACTCATCACTTTTGTCCTCATCTATACATAGAGCAGCACTCTCTTCAAGAAGAGCCTTTCCTGCACCCGGAAGAATCCCTTCTTCGAGTGCAGAACGCACTGCACAAACAGCATCATCGACTCTATCAAATAACTCTTTTTGCTCCAAATCTGTCTGTCCACCAACAAAAATTACCCCAATTCCACCCGTTAATGAAGCTATTCTTTCCAAAATAAAGTCCTTATCGTGCTTCTTTATGGCGTTTTTATGGGCATCCCATAGCTGATTTACCCTTTCCTCAACAGCAGATTGGTCTAATTTCAGGTCTGACTTGATGATAACGGTCTTATCCTTGCTCACAATTACCTTAGCAGCGTGCCCAAGGTCTCCGTAATTGATAATACTTAGGTCATCCCCGGTCTTTTCACTGAAATAGGTAGCTCCAACACTGATTGCGATGTCATACATCAACTCGTGTTGCTTGTATCCGAATCCCGGAGGAGGAACTGCACACACTTTTATGTTTCCTTTGACAACATTTGCCGCCAAACTATTGATTAAGTTCTGACCACAAGGAGAAATGATTAACAGTTTTTTTCCTTCGGAAACAATTGGTTTCAATATGTTCTCAATCTGAAGAATATTAGTAATCTCCATATCAGCAACCAAGACCATAGTGTCTTCAAAGACACATTCATCCTTCTTGGAATCATTTATGAACATAGGACTCAAGTAACCTCTGTCGAATTTCAATCCTAACGTGGTCTCAGCATAAGTTTCATCAGTCTGACTCTTCTCAACTGTAACAATCCCGGTCTTACCCACATCTTTGTACACCTCAGCTATAATCTTCCCTATCTCCCTATCGTTATTTGCCGATATACTCGCCACATCAATAAGCATTGAGTTGGATAGTCTCTTACTCTTACGTCTTAAGT
>Ga0181346_1000026_pt1 | contig 49903 bp, 61 predicted proteins | sample Su13VDMM15DN_FD_130100 | JGI IMG/M metagenome (GOLD analysis project Ga0181346, IMG submission 130100) | Freshwater viral communities from Lake Michigan, USA - Su13.VD.MM15.D.N | ecosystem: Environmental > Aquatic > Freshwater > Lake | place: USA: Michigan | collected 2013-07-15 | reverse complement strand
TCCCGGCCTGACTGAAGCTTGGCAAGGTGGGTCCCTCTTTCCTCTCCTGATCGGGGACTTCAACCCTGAACAGCGTATCAAGGAGATTGCAGCCGGGGAGACGTACTTTGCCCCGATTGCTCGGGACTTTGCGATTGTCCGCGTTAGCAGGTCCCTGTGTTCCCTGTACTACAAGACCGAGGTCGCTGGTGAGTTCGACCTTACCACCAAGAAACTCTCTCTCTACCCCAGCTTTGAGCACCTGAAAGAACGGGTTGCTCTCACTCTGAAAGGATTCTAGCCACTATGGCTAAGCTTAGGTTTGAGCGGTATGCCCCCGAGGCTAACCTGCTCAATTTGAAAATGAACCGCTTCTGTGGTGAGTCTGCGTATCCCCCCGATCAGGAGTTTGGTCTGGAGCTTGAGCTTGAGGGCTTTGGCGCGGATCAGATGGGTGTGATGGCGCGTGGCAGCTGGGTTGCCCACCAAGACCCGTCTCTTCGTGGTGACGCGACCGAGCTTGTCTTGCGGGCTCCCCTGTCTGTCAAAGACATTGCTACCGAGGCCCTTCCCGCTTTTGCCAAGTACAAGCAGGCTGTCGGGTTCAAGCCTCACCTGTCGAACCGGTGCTCTCTGCACACCCACATCGATTTCTCCCACAAGACCTTGTACACCTTGTGCAAGTTCATCACGCTCTATGCGCTGTGCGAGGAATACTTCTTTGCGGCTCGTGGCCCCAAGCGTAAGGGCAACCACTTCTGCATCTCGCTCATGGAGAACCCGAACTTCGCTCTCCAGTTCATCAACGCCATCGAGACCGGCAGCTTCCAAGTGTTCAACCAAGAGAACATGCGGTACATGGCCATCAACTTCCATGCCCTGTGGAAGTTCGGCTCTGTCGAAGTGCGTCTTCACGAAGGTGAGGCTGACGAAGACCGTATCCTTGCTTGGGTTGAGGTTCTCAAGGAGATGGTGGACTTCGCTCAGAACAACTACAAGTACACCCCCGAGGACTATCTCTACCAAAGCTCCATCAACGGGCTTGACGGGTTTCTCCAGAGGGAACTCCCGAAGACTTGGGACTTGATCAAGGACGTGTATCACCTTTCCCGTGGCCCCCTTGAGACCGCTCAGGACTTTGCCTTCGGCGTTTCGTGGGCAAAGGCCCCGAAGGAGGCAGCCCAAGCGGCGACAAAAAAGCCCCAAGGCCCGGCGGACCCCCGCCCGCTGAACGCCGCAGACGAGTTGCTAAGGATGCAAGGGCAGCGCGCGGAAGATGGTAGGCACAGGGTAGCGTGGAAGCACGTTAATGCTTGGGAAGACTTCCCTGCTGTCAAGATCAAGAATGTCGTAGTTGGTAGAAACCCTGCCAATATACTCATTCTTGATGATCCCCGCGAAGCTATCCCTGATGATCGAGAGGAGGAGCTGTAATGGCTTTGAAGAACGTTCTTTGCGTCGTGCCGTACAAGCGGTACTCTGAAGGCGCACGTATCCTTGCCCGCAAGCTGGGCATCCACCGTATGCCTGACCCCGGCCTGATCCGGGGCGGGCACCACGTTATTAACTGGGGCAACACCAACTGGGCTCCCCCTGTTGCCGTGCGTATCTACAACAGGCCTGCGAACGTGGCTGTAGCCGTCAACAAGCTCAAGGCCTACCATGCCTTGCGCGAACACGACGTGCTCATCCCTGACTTCACCACGGACATTGACGAGGCACGTAAGTGGGCTGAGAAGTCCGTTGTCATGTGCCGCACCCTTCTTGAGGCGTCCGAGGGCAAGGGTATCATTGTCGCAGAGAAAGCTGTTGACATCGTGCCCGCAAAGGTGTATACTAGATATGTGAGGAAAAAGCGTGAGTACCGAGTCCACGTCTTCCAAGGCAAAGTCATCGGCTTCAAGCGCAAGATCAAACACAAAGACATTGCTGTTGACAATGACTTTGTCCGATCCCACGCCAACGGCTACCGCTACATCTGTGACCCCGCCAATCCCCCTACGCAGCGTAGCCTTGACGCTGCTGTGGCTGCTGTTGCTGCCTTGGGGCTTGACTTTGGTGGTGTCGATATTGCTTGGGTAGAGAAGGGTGACAAGCCCTATGTGCTCGAAGTCAACACGGCTCCGGGCCTCACCGATATGGCAGGAGACTGGTATGCCCAAGCATTCCGAGACAAGTATAAGTAAAGAAGAAGCCGTCAAAGCTTATCAAGTACTTGAGCAGTACTACAAGGAACTTGCTCATGTTACGCTCAACCGTAAACGCAAGCTCGACTATGCTGAAAAAGCATATGACTTTGAGGTTTCGGGAAGGCACCTTGAGAAGTACGGCCCTTGAGAGAGCCATACAAGAAGGCCGACGTTCGCTTTAACAACGGCGTCGGCGCTTTGTTGTGCAACACCTGTGGGACAATCATAGCTCACGGGTTCGATCACAAAGACGAATACCATACCTGTGATGATTGCGAAAGAACGTCCGGGTGTGCCTTTGCCATTTACCCCGAGCCAGATAATAAGGATACATAAAGATGGCCCGCTGCTATATCTGCGACACTGAACTAACAGAGGTCGAGTTCGACCCAGACCTGAGCATTCGCCCATGTCATACGTGCCTAGAAGCTATCGACGAATCTCTGGAAGAGTTTGAAGACGAAGGAGTGTCTAATGAAAATTGTTAGCATTAATGGGAGCTATCCTGACTTTTCCGACCTTGTTGGAAAAATCTTTACGGATGTAAAAGTTGACGAGAACGGGGGTGGGAGGTTTAACTCCTCCGCAGTTGTCTTCATCGGATCAGAGTCCTTCGCGCTTGGTTATCACGGTGATTGCTGTGCATCATGTGATGTCAAACAAATCGACGGTGACCTTGAAGACCTCATTGGCACCCCCATCCTCTCCGCTGAAGAGACGTTTTCAGATGAGCCCCCCTCCGGCCCTGATTATGAACACCTTGACAGTTGGACGTGGACGTTCTACAATATTCGTACTATCAAAGGGACTGTGACCATCCAGTTCTGGGGAGAGTCCAACGGTTATTATTCTGAGACCGCCTCATTTGAGCGGGTTGAAGTTTCGTAATGAAGTTCACAGCCAAGGAGCTTAAGGAGCGTATTGAGGTTCGCATGAAGCGGACCTCTTCTGCTCTTAACGACAAGAATGTTTCCGACAGAATCAAAACCAGATTGTTGTATGAGGAACACGCAATCTACAACTTCGCCTTGAAAGGACTTGAACCATATCTGAAAGAAAAAGCAAATTCATCCGTCATGGACCCTGCTCAGACTGTGGTTCCTCCGACGGACTAGCCATCTTTGACGATGGGCACACGCACTGTTTCGTGTGCTCAAAGACTACACAAAACATCCCGCAAGAGGAGAAGATCATACAAGCACCACCCCCTAATACCGAGAAGCGCGGGCTCCGGCCTGTGCCGTCTGAATACCGCGCTCTCGAAGACCGTCAAATCTCACAAGACACCGCCAAAATCTACAAGTTTGGCTTCTACGAAGACGGTCCCTTCATTCATACCTACCCCCGGTTCCGAGGTGACAAGCATGTAGCCAATCAATTCCGGCTGCGTGGCAAGAAAGATTTCCGGTGGGAGGGCTCCCAAGAAAAGATGGAACTGATCGGCCAGCACGCATTCCCTGCTGGCTCGGCTAGAGGCATCACGATTGTGGAAGGTGCCTGCGATGCTGGCGCGGCCTATGAGTTGCAAGACTCAAAGTGGCCCGTCGTTGGTGTCACAGCTGCCTCCACAGCCCTGAAGGAATGCCTTGACAACTACGAATACCTCAACTCGTTTGAGCGTATCGTGATCTGCATGGACTCCGATGAACCGGGACAGGATGCTGCGCGTAAGCTTGCAGAACGCCTGCCCTTGGGCAAAACCCACATCATGACCATGCGACGCCATAAGGACCCGAACGACTATCTTCGGGCTCGTATGGCCAAGGAATACATAGCTGAATGGTGGGCTGCCCCTGTCTACATGCCTGCTGCCCTCAAGACGGGTAAAGAGCTGTGGAACGAGATCGAGAACCCCCCAGACCTGAGCTTTGTCAACTACCCGTGGCCCGGGCTGACAGCCAAGACCTATGGCCTCAAGCTGTCGGAACTTGTTGTCATCAACGCTGAGACAGGCGTTGGCAAAACTACGTTCACCAACGAGATCGCCTACAATCTTCTTCGGGAAACCCCTGAAGATGTCAAGGTGGGCTTCATGAAACTGGAGGAAACCAACCGTGATTCTGGTCTGGGTCTCATTAGTATTCACGCAAATCGTCGTCTCCACCTTCCTGATGTCTGGGCTGCGTTGGACAAAGGCGAACTACGTGCCCTCTACGACGAAGTCCTTAACAATGATCGGGCTATTTTCTGGGATCACTTTGGTTCAAATAGCATTCACGCTGTATTGGCAAAGCTCCAACATATGGCTGCTTTGGGCTGCAAGTACATTATTCTCGATCACCTCAGTATCATCGTCTCTGACCAGAGTGGTGACGAGAGGAAACAGCTGGACGAGATTGTAACCAAGCTCAAGACTGAGTGCATGAAGCTCAAGATTTGTGTCGTGGCGGTTATCCACCAGAACCGACAGGGCCAGATCAGGGGCACAGCAGGCGTCGAGCAGCTGTCCAACGACATCTTCAAGCTTGAGCGGGAACGCGAGAGCCCTGACGATTGGCGTCGTAACGTGGTCAAGCTGACGATCCAGAAGAACCGGTTCTCAGGTATGGGTGGCCACGTCCACCTGTTCTTCGACCAGACCTCTGGGCGTCTTGTTGAGCTGTCTGAAGATGAGGTCAACACCTATGAGAAGGGTGGGACTACCTCACACGGCAAGGCTGCTCCCCCTCCTGCGGAAGATTGGAACTTTGATCCTCCCCCGGCACAGTAACGATGCAATATCTATCACCCACCACCGACTACTGGGCCTTGGACATAGAAGCCGACGGCCTGACACCCACTCAAATCTGGGTGGTGTGTGTTGAAAACGTCATCACGGGAGAGAAACATTCCTTCAGGAAAGCCGCCGAGTTCTTGGCGTGGAAGAAACCAGAGCACGTCTACGTCGCTCACTTCGGTATTCATTACGACTTTTATTATCTCAATCATCTGTGGGCTGCTGGTATTCCCATTGGTCGTTGTATTGACACTGTCGTGCTTGGTAATCTATTTGATCCGTATCTTAAGGAAGGTCATTCGCTAGATGCTTGGGGTAAACGTGTTGGACTACGTAAACTCGACTTCGGAGACTTCTCTCACTACACCCCGGAGATGGAACACTACTGTTCCGTGGACACGACAATATGCAAACGGACCTATCTTGCGCTTAGCAAGCGTATGGCGTCTACCGGGTACTCAAACAACTCCTGCTGGCTTGAACATCACTTTGCGGCAATCATTGATCAACAACAACGCAATGGCTTTCAGTTCAACATTCCGGGAGCCCAAGAACTTTATCGAGAGCTAAGACAGAAGGAAGCGGAACTTGGAGAAGCTATCAGACGGTACTTTCCGAACAAGCTCAAATCAGCTGGTGTATATCTATACAAAACCACTAAGGATGGACGACCATATTCAAGTTACGTTAAACATTCCGAAAAGTATGCTAAGCTCACCCATCACGACGATGGAACTTACGAGGTGTTTGAAAGCGTACCTTTCAACGTCGGCTCGCCTGTCCAGCGTCTTGAAAGGCTCCTAGAGGCTGGGTTCAAACCCACCAAGAAGACCAAGTCCGGTGGCTGGTCCACAGACGAAGAAAGCGTTCTTGCTTTTGCAGAAGAGAGCAAGATTCCTGAAGTGGCGATGATCGCCGAATGGCTTGTCCACAATGGGCGGGCCAACATGATCAACAACTGGTTGGAGAATGTCAACCATGATGACAGCAGGATACACGGCAGGGTGTTTAGCTGCGGCGCTGGCAGCCGTCGTTGTACTCATACTGGGCCCAATACGTCTAACATTCCGTCCGTTGAAGCTCGATTTGGACCTGAGTCCCGTGGTCTATGGACTGCTTCTAGTGGCCGGGTATTGGTTGGTATCGATGCAGCAGGCCTAGAGGGGCGTATCCTTGTCCACTATCTTGGGGAAGCGAGCCCTCAAAATCGCCAAGCTGCGTATGATTACATCCTCGATACGCAAGCCAAGTTTGGTGTTAAGGACTTCCACACCCTTAACGCCAGAGAAATCACAAAGCGAGTTCTACCCAAGGAAAGGAAGCCGGTAAAGAACGACTTCTACGCCCTGATCTACGGGGCAACAGACCGTAAGCTAGGTGCCATGTCAGGAGGCGAGGAAGAGCTTGGAACAAAGATCAGACACGTCCTTGGAGACGCCGTCCCCGGACTGGGGGAGCTTATGGAGTCAGCTCGTAAGGAGTTTTACGACAACGCAGGAGTGCTGCGAACAATCGACGGAGGGTTCGTCAGGTGCCCCAGCCCACACGCCGCCCTTAACTACAAGTGCCAGTCAGCAGGGGCCATCGTCATGAAGCTCGCCTGCATCATCCACACACGGGAGATTGAAAAGAACAAATGGGATACCTTGAAGGTTGGAGACATCCACGATGAGTGGCAATACGACAGTCGCCCTGACTGTGCCGAACTTGTCGGAGAAGCAGGCCGAGAAGCTATACGTCTGGCTGGTGAAAAACTTAGACTGGGCGTACCCCTCGATGGAACGTACTCTATCGGTAGAACGTGGGCAGACACTCACTGAACGTGTCAAAGCAATCGAAGACAAGATTGCCCCATACGTTGTGATCAAGGGAAACGTCTGCGCTCGGTACACAAGAAACTTGACAGCGGACGATTTCTAGTATATAATATAGGTATAAGGATAGGAGAACAAGTAATTGGCTAAAGAGAAACTCGAAACCAAAATCATTCAAGCCAAGGTATATTGGTGCAAGGTGCTTGGTAAGCCCCGGCCTTCCTACGACGGCAAGTCGCAAGAGTGGACGGTGGACGCAGTATTCGACAAGGAAGGCCTCAAAGCCCTTCAGGACTTCGGCATCGACCGTTTCTACGTCAAGAAGGGTAAGCCGAACAAAGACAATACCCCGAACGAGACGACTGGTAAACCCGTCATCAAGTTCGTTCGCAAGTCCGTCAAGTCAGATGGCTCACCTGCTAACCCCGTCCCTCTTCGTGATGAGAACGGTGACCCGTGGGACCCGACCAAGCTGATTGGTAATGGCACGACTGTGAACCTCAAGATCATGAAGTTCGTTGTCGAGCTGCCGGGCCAGCCGAAACGTTGGAAGCCCTACCTGCTTGAGATGCAAGTCTGGGATCACGTCGAGTACGAAGGTACTGCGGGTGGTGGTGACGGTGGCTTCCCGAAGAAGGGTGGCGCGGCCAAGAACGATGACGAGTGGGGCTTTGATGACAAAGCTAATCATCAGACCGACCCGGACGACTTCTCTGATGAGATTCCGTTCTAGTGGCATCAATTGAAACACTCACTCAAGACGTAGAGAACCTATTCAATGGTCACACCCCGGACCCCGAAAAGCTCCAGAGATTTGCCACAGCCCTCGCGGGTGTCGTTGCAAATCGACTTCGAGCGAGCGGAGATGGACGACAGTCATATCTACGCCTCTCTAACATTGGAAAACCAGCACGGCAAGTCTACTACGACATTCAAGGTTACGGACCCGGAGCTAAATTCGCTCCTGAAAAGCTGGCCGCTGCTGACAAGCTCAAATTCCTTTACGGAGATATTATCGAAGAGCTTTTCCTCTACCTTGCAGAAGAGGCTGGACACGATGTTTCCGATAGACAAAAACGAGTCGAAGTAGATGGCATCGTCGGTCATACAGACGGTAAGATCGATGGCATACCGGTGGATGTTAAGTCTGCTTCTAAGTTCTCCTTCACAAAATTCGCCGATGGCTCGGTATGTAAAGGAGACGATCCTTTCGGATACGTCCTCCAACTCTCCGGGTATGCAAAAGCAGAGGGAGCGACTAAAGGATACATTTGGGCAATTGAGAAAGAAAGAGCGCATCAAGCTCTTGTCGAAGTGCCCTTGGTTGACCCCTCTCCTAAAATAGCGGAGCTAAGAGATGCACTTGACAAGCCCACTCCCCCTGCTCGATGTTATGAGCCAGTCGCAGCTGGGAAGTCCGGTAACAAAGGTCTACCAGTGGGCTGCATCTTCTGCTCTCATAAGCGACAGTGTTGGGCTGATGCTAACAGAGGGCGGGGTCTGCGAGTATTTCTATACGCCAATGGGCCCACTTATCTCACTGAGGTTTTCGAGACCCCACGAGTAGACGAAATCACAGACACATTCTGGAAGGAATAACAAACACCCATGCGACTTGTTTCCGATAATGAAGAAGCGGTTGAACCGCCACCGACTTGGGACGTTGCAATTGAGGCCTCTCCGGGGACCTTTGCGCAACACTACGTTACAGGGTATCCGTCGTTTTCTGGCCCGCTGCTTACATTCTTCTCAGCTGAAGATGACAGTGGTGCTCCAGTCTTCTTGGTCCCTTACCACAGGGTAGTCCGTGTACTGCCGCATATGAACGTTGGTGAGCAAATTGCCAACTAAGCGTTTAGCACGCTCGGGCTTTGAAGGGGAGGTTGGGCGAAAGCTCAACCGTCTCCGGCCCAAGCAGTTTGCCCACGAAATTGAGAAACTTCCGTATACGTTCTTCTACATCCCGGACTACACTAATCGGCGTACTGGGGTGATCATTGAAGCTAAAGGCTACCTTGATGCAGACGACGTTAGGAAGATGAGGGCTGTGCGTAAAGCTTTCCCTGATCGAAAGATCGTGATCTGTTTCATGAAGCCACACCAGAAGCTCCCCAAGAAAAGGCTCACACACGCTGAGTGGGCGGAGAAGAATGGTTTCCTGTGGTGTACTTTGGAGACCATTAAAGAGTATGTCTAAGACCCACCTGATCATCCCGGACAGCCATGCACATCCTCAACATTCAAACGAACGATATACGTATCTCGGTAAACTCATCGCAGATGTTCGGCCCGACACAGTGGTGGACATTGGAGATTGGTTTGACATGCCATCCCTCTGCTCTTACGACAAAGGTAAAAGAGGCTTCGAGAATAACCGATACCATCTTGACATTGCTTCAGGTGTCGAGGCTCAAGACCGACTACTCTCGGTGGTCCGAAAAAACCACCGTAAACGCCCCCGCATCGTCCGATGTTTGGGAAATCACGAACACCGTCTACTTCGAGTGCTCGACATGGACCCTATCCTTGACGGGACAATCTCTACAAGAGATTTCCAATCTCGTGAATACGGTATCGAAGAGCACCCCTTCTTAGAGATTGTTGAAATTGATGGAATCCAATACTCACACTATTTCGCTTCAGGGATCATGGGCCGTCCTATCGGCGGCGTTAACCTTGGCGCTGCCATTCTCTCCAAGCAACTTAACTCTGCAACGCAAGGACACTCACACCTCTTTGACCATGCAGTTCGAGTCCGAGGAGGCGGTCAGCGAATACATGGTCTCAGTTGTGGTGTCTTTCAAGATTACGTCCCTCCTTTCGCGCGCGCTTCAGCACGATATTGGTCCTCTGGAGTTGTCATCAAACGAGGAGTCGAGAATGGAGATTATGACCTAGAGTGGGTATCTTTGCGGAGGTTGAAAGAAATCTATGGACCTCGATGAACTAGGAGAACTGATTGACAGACGATGGACAGCAGGAGAGCTTGCAGAGTTCCTCGACATCTCCGTCGGAGAACTTCTCAAAGCGTTTCCTAGTCGAGTTAAAAGAAATCTTGATTCCATCCTATCTGAGCTGGGGTACGAATATGACGAATCCGAAGACTGAGTACTTTCCTCCCGAGGTCATGGCATCCGTTGAACGGGTCTTTGAGCACGGGGCTGAGAAGCACGCAGCGTTTGGGTGGCAGGGTGTAGACCCTCTTGGCCCCAAGGGTATTGACCACCAAGTCAAGAAGGCCCTTGGCCATATCTACAAATGGGACGCAATCTCAGAGATTGACGAAAGTGGGGAAAACCACCTAGCGCACGCAATCACACGTCTCGTTATCGCCCTTGATATGATTCTGAAAGAAACGAAAGATGGACCCGGACGAACTGAAAGAGCACCAGAAGGAGCTTCGCAGACTTCGACAGTTAGCAAATACATCCAAGAAGAAGTCCGAATCTGGAAAGAAAAGACTGGACGAAACGGATGACGACAGAAGGTCGCGGCGCTACGGAATTGACTTGACTTTCGAGGATTAGTGTGGTATAATATAGTGTTAGCCAAGATAGCTCAGTGGCAGAGCTGCTGTTTTGTAAGCAGCCGGTCGGGAGTTCAATCCTCTCTCTTGGCACCATTCATTCCCGCCAACCGGGATGCTTAAAGGAGGTGATCCAGTATGGGTTCTATTTTCAAATACATCGCTGAACGACTAGCGGAACGAACAACGTGGGTAGGCATTCTAGCGGCTCTCGGTATGGCAGTTTCGTGGTCCACAGAGCAGCTTGAAGTTTTCGGCAACCTTGGTGTTGCTGTCGCGGCTGCCATCCTCGTCTTCTTCAAGGACAAGTTCCTGACCAAGCCGAAAGATGAAACTCCCGTAGTGTAGGCTAACACGACAACGCCTACCGGCCCTATTGAGTAAGCAGTAGTCAGCCTTAGAGTCGTAGCCCCCGGTGTAAAAGCCGGGGGTTTTTCTTTCCCTAAATTCATATTACAGGTGTAATCCCGGTTGTTCAAATCAAATCAAAACCCCCAATTCCGGAGCAAGTTCTCCGAAGACATCTTCAATCAGAAGTACCGACACGAAGGAGCAGAGACTTGGGATGAACTCGCCGCCACACTCGTCAAAACGATCTGCGGAGACATGCTCCCCAAAGACGAACAAGACCAGCTCACCACCTACATCCGAGACCTCAAGTTCATCCCGGGTGGTCGTTACCTATACTACGCGGGTCGTGAGGCTAAATTCTACAACAATTGCTACCTTCTACGTGCCGAAGAGGACACGAGAGAAGATTGGGCCAACCTGAGTTGGAAAACAGAATCATGCCTGATGACAGGTGGAGGTATCGGTGTTGACTATTCTCGCTACAGGGCTTCTGGCAGTCGGCTCAACAGGACTGGTGGTACTGCTGGTGGACCAATTCCTAAAATGGCGATGGTCAATGAAATTGGTCGAAATGTTATGCAGGGCGGATCGCGGCGTTCTGCTATTTATGCTAGCCTCAATCACGCTCACGGGGATGTGGATCAATTCCTTGTAGCCAAGGACTGGCACGAACAAGAGGTTGTTCCCGGCCTCACCCTGTGGGACGTGAAGCAGAAGAACTTCAACTTCCCTGCCCCACTAGACATGACAAACATATCGGTAAATTATGACACCAATTGGCTTGAGACGTATCAGAGGACCGGGCAAGTCGGCGACGTATTCCGCCGTAATGTTAAACAAGCTCTTAGCTCAGCAGAGCCGGGGTTTAGTTTCAACTTCTACGAAAAAGAAAACGAGACACTTAGAAATGCATGTACTGAAGTCACTTCGGAGGACGACTCCGATGTTTGTAATCTTGGCTCTATCAATATGGGCCGCATTGATTCTCTCCGAGAGTTTCAAGATGTTGTCGAACTAGCAACCAAGTTCCTCTTCTGTGGAACATTCAAGGCTCAACTCCCCTATGCAAAAGTTTATGAGGTTCGTGAAAAGAACCGTCGTCTCGGCCTCGGCCTTATGGGTATTCACGAGTGGCTCATTAAGCGGGGTGCTTCCTATGAAGTCACGCCAGAACTTCATGAATGGCTTACGGCCTATCGTGATACCTCTGACCTCGTGGCGCAACGAACGGCAAACGATCTGGGAGTGGCGACGCCTAAAGGCGTTCGAGCCATTGCTCCGACAGGGTCCATTGGTATCTTGGCTGGAACTACCACCGGGATTGAGCCTCTCTTCGCCGTGGCGTACAAGCGACGCTATCTTAAAGGAACCGACTGGCACTACCAATACGTCGTCGATGGCGCAGCGCAAGAGCTAATTGATGTCTATGGCGCGAACCCTGAAAAGATTGAGTCGGCGATTGACCTCGCGCCGTTCTTTGAACGTCGGATCAAGTTCCAAGCGGATATTCAAGACTATGTTGACCAAGCTATCTCGTCTACTATCAACCTCCCCCCAGTTAACGAGTTTACTTTGTCTGATGCTTATGTCAACCGCTTTGCTGACATTCTGGCTAAGTACGCCCACAGGCTTCGTGGCTTTACCTGTTACCCTGATGGCGCTCGCGGTGGGCAGCCTCTTACTGCTGTCCCCTATAAAGAAGCAATAAGCAAGGTGGGTGAAGTGTTTGTAGAAACGAGCGACATCTGTGACATCTCTGGAAAAGGAGGCACCTGCGGGGCCTAATGAACACAGCTAAATTCAACAAGCTTATGGACGCAGCCCGTCCTGAGATTACCTTCCGTATCCTTGTGGGACCTGATCCCGAATATCCACAGCATCGCAAGGCCGCTATGGTTGTCAAGAACGGAGAGCTTTGGTTCTCCCTTGCTGGCGACAACAAGGACTGGAACAAAAGGAAGACGGCTACAGCAATCTACCAATGTTGCATGAGGATCATCGAAGACTACTGTAAGAAAGAAATGGCCTAAATGAAAACCCCCGGAGGATTTCTCTTCCGGGGGTTCTTTTATTGTTTGTTACGCCGGTCTGCTTCCGCAGCAGTCTCCCGCCATCGCTTCTGGTCCTCTGGGCTGGCCGTGTCGTAGTTGAAACCCCGAGGGAAGGTGGCTGACATCTCTTCTTCAGTCTTTGGCATCCGTTCTGCTGTGATAACGTCCATATCAGACGGACGAGCCGGGCCATCAGGCAGGCTCCCAGACATCTTAGGATCAATAAGTTCCGGGTTCTTGTACCCCGGATCAGACCACATCTTTGCCAACTCATCAAGACCAGACCAATCAAACGAGTTGATGCTAGCAGCTCCTCGTTCCCGGGCAGCACGAGTCTGGTTCTTCGCCCGCTTGCTTGCTTCTTCAGCAGCGGCCTTCAAAGCGCCCATCAACTCCTCATCTGTCAACTTCTGGGGCATACGGTAGTCCCCATCTTGCGGCCCAGCGTTGGGGCCCGACTCACCGTTATCTATCACGGCTGGCTCGGGCTTGCTCATGAGCCGCTTGTAGTACATGGACTTGGCGTGGAGGGCCATCTCTCCACCCTTCTTGAACCCAGCGTCTTGAAGGTCAACTCCAATCTGTTCCCACGTCTTGCCTTCTCCTAGGCCTTTTTCAATAACCCAGTTTGCCTCCATCTTGCGTTGACGAGGATCAGGCTTGAGGGTCATGTCCCTTCGCTTGGCAACGGCAATCTGATTCTTGATCCACTCATTGTCAAAGGTGATACCTTGTGACTTGAGAGATTTGGTCACATCGGCTTGCGAGCCGTTGGACCGAAGCATCTTCTCAATCTCAAACTTGATCAGGTCCCGCTTGGACATGGAGCGACCACCCACCTCGACGACTTCATCAAGGGCGGCAGTTTCCTTAGCAACCTTGGCGGCTGCTCGCATAGCTGCTGGTAGAGCCATTTAGTTATCCTTATTCATCATCAATGTTGAAGTCTTCAAAGTAGTCTTGGCTAGGCACCTGAGCAAACTCAATGCCGTGTCTGTCCTTGATGTACGCTTCAAACGAAGCGTCGCCACGGCCAGTCCGCTGGTTGAACAGGTACAGCAACGTTCCCTTGGTCAGCTCCGGATTGTTCCTGACAACGTCCGCAGGAAGAACGTCTTTGGCTTTGGCCATAGGGTTCTTCTCAAAGACTTTGAGGAAGTCCACAGCACCTTGGCCACCAAGCAGGTGAGCAATGTTGAGTTCTTCCCAGCTGGGGGGCACACCACGGGCGCGGGTGAGTATTTCAGCATTCCTGGCTGTGAAGTGTTTCATGACTGTGTCTTCAATGACGGAGTCATTCATCAGCTCTGCACGCTCCTTGTCAGTCATCTTGGCAGCCTCCGGCATAACCTCAATCAAGTTGGTGTCCCATGTACCAAGCTTGTCCCCCTTACCCACAAGGAAGCCGTACGTGCCCGAAGCAGATGAGCGTGTCGGATCGTGAGCAAAGTTGCCACGCTGCCCACCACCCTCAGTTCTGCCCATCCCCACAAGATAATCATCGATCCCCTTCATTTCTCGGAAGGAAATCTTAGACGTGGTAATGTTCCCACGAATTGTGGCGGAAGTCATACGATCTGACACAGTGCCCGCTCCAACAGAGCTATTGAACAGAGACTTGTAGCGATCCCCACTTCTGATCGACTCAGAGACCTTATTAAATTGTCCAATGGCTGTCTGCATTGCTTCAGACGGGCCCTGAGAGTTGATCCAGTTGTTGAGAGACTTGGCAAGCCCTTCGTCTGAGGCAAAGATTTGACGGACTGTCATCTTGCCTTCAGCCGTCCCGTCGCCCTTGAGGGCCCCTTCAGGAACAAAGTCCAACTCTTGGTTCAGGAAGTCAAGATGCTCCAGCAGGAAGTTTGCTTGGCGCGCAAGTTTAATGCTTTCCGGAGGGGTGGCCATTTCAACAGGAGGAGCAAAAGCCGAAGCTACCGGGCTGATACCTCTGGAGGTTGCAAAACGAATTTGGACCGGTTCGTAACGTCCAGTCTGCTCATTGAACTTGATCTTGTCACCATTGGCAGTCCTGATTGTATCAAGGGCTTCACCAGCCAGAAGGGCCGAGAGATTCCCAACGTCTTTGAAGTCTTCAGGGCTGATGCCGAGTGTTTTGGACTCTCTCCACGCGCCACGCCAATTAGCTGTGAACAGCGTCAAGACAGCCTTGTCCATAGACTCAGGGGTGATCGTAGGACCAAGGGCGTCACCCACCACCTTCATCAAACCTTTTGAGCCATTGATAAAGTGAGAGGCTGTTGTGTTAGACCAACGACCAGCGTTGAGTTCCTGAACAGACGAAGCAAGACCAACAGACTTGGCAAGCACAGCTGCTTGGAGTTTCTTGGGGTCCACGTCAGACGGGATGTCAGGGCTGTTGAGAGCACGCTGGAAATCAAGCATCCGGGCAGTAGCGTCTTTGACGTTGTTGTTCTTGGCGTTGATCAGACCAATCATCTGGTCACGCAAAGCGTTAATATCCGCAGCGCCAAAGCCCGGGAGAGTACCATCAAACAGCTTGTTGACAATATCTGTACCAAGGCTTTCCTTGAGACTGGTCAAGCCATCGACAGCTTGGATACCTTCAATGCCGTACTTGGTCTTGAGCAGGTCAAGCTGGCGGGCGACAGCGGCCCCAGCTGAGGCAGGCCCAGTAGACCACGACTCAATGAACTTACGCACCCGCAGAGCCTGATCCTTGATGGGGGCCAAGTTCTCTTCAGGTACACCTTGAGCGCGGGCAGTCGCCAACGTCTGACCTTCCCACAGATCGATGTTTTGATACCAGACCTGAGTGGCCTCAGTGAACTTCTTGGACATAGCTGTGTCACCACCGGTCTCAGTAATCGTGCGGCTCAGCGACGAAGCGTCTTCCATGATAAGCTGGAGACCCGGGTCAGCCGAACTCAGGTGGTCTTGCACCACACTCTCTGACACCTTCTTGAATCGTACCTTGGCGGCTTCTTGTTCAGCAGTAGACAGCTTGGCAGCGGCCTCCAACTCAGCTTGAGAACGAACAAAGGCTTCGTTGTTTAGTTTGGCCCTGTTCTGAGTGTTGGTGACTTCGATCCCCTTGTTGACCCAATCACGATAAGTCATGGTAGACATAGTCTCGGCGGACAGCCCAAGCGTTGTCTGGAAGCTGATACCAATCTTGTACATTTCAGCATCAACAGCGTTTTCTACAGCAAGCTGGGCAGTTGCCGCAGCCTCACGAGCTTTCCACTCACGACCAATGGCGTGATCGAATTTATTGTCAGAGAACCACTTGCCAAGTTCATCGGCAGCGTCGGGGTACTTGGCCTGAACGTCCATTAGAACGTTGTTGAGGTACACATCGTACTGCTTGGGGTCGATAGCCTCCGCATCCTTCAATCCCTTGAGACGTTTCATCTCGGCAATGTAGGGTTGCCCCTGTTCCCCAAGGAGTGTCTCCAGATTTCGGGAGTCTCCAGTCAGGAGGGCTGAGGTCATAATGGCTGCTTCATCCAGAGCTTGGTCAGCACGGAGATCACGGATGTTCTTGATGTCCGCCAGACCAGAGTCAGAGTTGGAAGCCTTACGGCCACCAAAAACCATGCCTGCCAGATCAGCGATAGGCCCGAAGACATCCACAGCTCCGCCGTTCCCACCCACGGCTCGCTTGTAGTCTCCCGGGGTATTGAGGGTATCTGTAAACTCAGCCATTATTGTTTTTCCCTTTTGGCTTCAAGCGCCATGCGCTCTTGGTTCTTTTCAATTTCGTAACGACGGGCAAGGCCATCGTAGATCGCTTCGTTGGCCGGTGACCTGTTGGCCATGTTCCACGCATCGATCCAGATGTCTTCCGGGTGGAGGGCCCTGAAGGTTTCCATCTGGGAGTCAATCTCTTCTCCTGCGTCGGGCTCTCTCCATTTGCGTTGGCGGAGTTCCAAGATGGCACTCGAAACAGAGTTGACAACCTCTTGGCGATTGCGTCTCCAATCCTGCTTGGCCACGTAGTCCCTGTACTCACCGGGGGCAAGACCAAGGAACACAGCGAAAGCATCCGTAGACGGCAAGTCGTCAAGAGCAACCTTACCAGACGTGGTGACGTATTGGCCATAGTTCCACACCATGTAAGCCTTGTAGGCGTTGTTGAACGACGAGATGTTCTTGGCCAGATCGATGACAGCCGCAGAGGTCAGAGGTAGGCCAGTGTCTCCACCGGACTCCGCCGACATGAACCTGACAACTTCCCAGAAGGTTCCCGGCTTACCGGTCTCCCCAAAGAAGATGGACTTGGAGATACCGTAGAGTGGGCCACCCATGACATCGACAAACGATGTCTTGCCATATTTGCTTTGGCCAATCAGCTCCCTGAACGTGTCGGTGACAAAGCCACCAACCGCAGCTCGTTCTGAGAACTGGGTGTCTTCACCAGTCAGTGAGAAGATCATGGTGTCAATGATACCACGTTCAACCAGCCCTTCCCACGTACCAATCTCCGGGGCATCCCCAGACTTGCCACGCATCTGTTCAGAGATGTATGCAGCAAACGGGATACCCGCTGTGCCGTACATGATGCCTTGGCCCAGCAAGAGGCGGAGTTTCTCAGTCAAGGTGAACTGCTTACCCAGCAGAGCTTCAAGCACGCGAGCCTGATAGCTGAGGAACTGGGTGGGGATAGAGGCCCAACCCTGTTGCCAAGCAGCAGCACCAGCTTTACTCATGTTGAACGAGAAGTCGCCAGCAAGCCTCATCTGGACTTCGTTGAACTTAGGAGTGCCCGGAGTCAGTCCGGCCTTCTTGGCTCTGCGCCAAGCAATTGTCCAAGCAACCGTCTGGTTCCAGCGTTCCGCTTCGTTGAAGAAGAAGGAGCCCTTGGAGAGAAACTTACCTGTCTTGCCAATGATACCTTGAGCGGCTTCGACACCATTGTAGTTGATAAGTTGGTGAGCACCACCAATATCAAAACGACCAGACTGCTTGGCAGCCTTCATCATCTCGACCCAGTCAGCCGGGTTGTCGAAGCCAACGTTTTTGTGCCACCCCATCTTGATCCACATATCCAGCCACTCGTCACCAGACGACTTGGCGAGGTAGCCAATCATCGGGACAAGGTTGAACATTCCTTGCATACCACCCACGGCATCGATAGACGTAGCGGCCAGCATGGTTGTGATCTGCATCGAGAACTGAGCAACGTTACCCAGACCCATCTTCATATGGAAGGCAAGCATACGTGCTTTGGCAACCGGGTCTTTCTCAAGGGCCCAGTTGAGAGAGCGGTTAAGCTTCTTGTTCCACTTGGTGGGCTTGCCCCCAGACACAAAGTCCACGAGTTGACGGCCCATGAACTCGAACTCCCGGTCAACGTCAGAGCGCCATCCAAGCACGCGCTTGATGGTATCTCGTTGGGCTTCCGCCGAGTTCTTGATCTTCATGGCTTCCGGCATATCTTTACGGAACACCGACTCTTGGAAGATACGCATAGGCGACGAGTCAGCAGGCAATCCCGTTGTGTCGAGGTATTGACCGAAGGTCTTGACCCACTTCTCGACTTCACGGAGCTTGTAGTCCGACAGAGACGAGAGACCAGCAATCTGGCTCAGTGATTTGTTCATGGCTTCAAACGGATCGATGACCGAAGCGTCTTGGCCTTCCCAGTTACGCAGGCGCTCACCTTTAGGGCTGGTGTACATACGACCTTGGGTCTGGAAGTACGAGTTCAATCCAGACTGTTCCTCGTCAGCCATGTCATCCCAACCTTGGGACTTCAGCTTGGCGTGGTCAGTCGGCATCTCCCTGTCGTACACAGCTTCAACCGGGTACGCAGGGTCAAACTGTTTTGCTTTCACCATGTTCTCAAGTTCAGCGCCAGACGGGAAGCCCGGTCTGTTGTCAAGGAGGTTGGAAAGCAATTCAACTCTACGGTCTGTGTCTTCAACGTTGTTGATGATGTGGCGAGCTTCGTTCATGACGTTGGCCCACTCCTCCACCTGAGCTTTTGTGCCCACGATGAAAGTGAAGGGGTTCATCAGGTACGTTTCGCCAGTGTCGCCTTGACGACCCACACGAGCTTGCTTGCCATAGTACTTGTCCACGTATTCACGGTGACCACCACCACGGTAGCCAATCTGCTCAAACTTGAGAGGCTTGACCTCAAAGTCGTTTGCCTTCCCGATGAACCACTGTACAGTGATGTTACCACGAAGGGCTTGAGGCTGCTCCAGTTTGACCAGAACATACCCTTCCTTCTTGATCATACGGCTGATGTCAGCGTCAGACAGACGGAGGGCAACACCGGGCTTCAGCTTGTCATCAGTCTTGGCAACATAGTGAAGGTCATCGGAGATGTTGTAGATACGCGACGAGGGGACACTCGGGATGTTACCAGCACGGTAGATGATACCATCAATGTCAACAACGTCACCCTTGCTCGTAACAAACGAGAAGGTCTGCATACCCCGAACAGCTTTCTGGAGATACGCTTCCTCGTTCCTGAGAAGGTGCTCAATGTTGTTGAGTTCGATCATCTTATTGAACGCAGCACGAACCTTAGCCGGTACACGACCATCCATGGAGGGATCATACTCCAACGGGCGGCTCATGACTGTCTGGCGGTTGGTGTGGAGCACATCACCGTTAGCGTTGACAAGCTTGTTGGTGCCACTGAGTGTGAGACCGTTATCCACCGCTTCCCTGAAGTGCTCCGTCGCAGCGCCACCAGTCATGGCATCGCTAAGAGACTTGTTAGCCTTACGCTCTGCGTCTTTGACCCGCTTGTTGAAAGCAGCCCCAGATGTAGCGTAGCTGTCGGAGTTACGGGTGAAGTCCCCAAACGACATGGTTCTGGAGTGGACCCAAGTGTAGTCCTGTCCAGTCCACGTGGGTTCAGCAACCTCAACTTTACCAATCTTAGGGGTCCCAGATTTATTAGGGGCCACGTTGACAAAGATGTTGTTGACTTCGCTCTTGGCAACTTCAGGAAGCCCACGATCCCTGAGAACTGTGTTCAGTTGGGCAAGCACATCCTCATGAAATCCCTCGTGACCGGCCCAAGCAAAATAACGTCCACCCGGGAGTTCCAGAATACGAATGCCGTTAGTACGAGTACCCCAACGAGGATCGACAGGAGCAGTCTCGTTAGCCAGAATCAACAGATCATCCTTGGAGGCCAAGGAGTAAATCTTGGGGGTAACCAGACGCGAGCCATCAAGGCGTGCGGCAATCTCGGAGATGGCCACACCCCCCCTGAAGATGTCTGTAAGACGATCCAGATGAGGCGTAGCAGCCCTAGCTTCTTGGGCCCTAGACATCTCAGCAGCCTTACGGGTGCGTGCCTTGGCAACGTCCCCAGCCCTTGCCTGAGCGGCAAGAGCATCATCAGCAGCTTTGTCCAGAGCTTTCCAGAGGTCTTCATGCTCAGGAGGAAAGTTAGATACACCTTCTTTTAGTGGCTGAAGGGTCGCTGTCTCCGCTTCGTCAAGTTCAAACCTAGCTGTAAAGCCTTGCTTGGGCCCTTGGTCAACGTATCCTCCGTTAAACAGACGGGGATCATTTTCAGGCAAGTCTGTGTAAAGAACTTTCATAAACGGTTCTTGACCAGCCGGGTTTCTAGAGGCCCAGTTTCTTGCATCATCTAGGTTGCTAGTCACCCATCTACGTCCACCCGGGGAAGGGACGCCGCCGTGGTACACGCGCACCATTCCTTCTGCCGGAGGCTTAGTAGGCTCCATAGCCCGTTGAGCCTTGTACGTGTGAGGCTCAAGGAACGCGTCAAGTGCCGGTGTCTCTACCGGTTGAGGGCCTTTGGCAATCTCAGCGTTGACAGCAGTCAGCTCATCGTGAAGAGCGCCAGCGTCTTCGTCAGCGTACTTGGACCAGAAGGCTGCTTCACTCTCTGCTCCGGACTCCTTGACCAGATCATCAATCTTTTTACCAATAGCAGCGGACCTGTCCTTGAGATCAAGGAAAGCTTTCTCAGCAAGGAATGCCGGATCGACAGCAGCACCCCCCGGAGACGGGATGTTGCCGAGCGTAATGGAAATGTCCTTGATCTCGTGAACGTCGTCACCCACGCCAGACAGGCGGGCCCACAGAAGAGAGAACTCCATGTGGTCATACCACTTCTGGTCACTCTCAGCACGGACAAGAATGTCCTTGAGCATCTTGCGCTCTTTGCTGTTGAGGGCATCGAAGTACGGGCCGACAGTCTTCATGATGGCTGTGACGATACGTTGGCGCTTGGCCGTCACAACTTCAGCAAGACCGTAGCTGGTGTCAGCCGAGGTCTGTCGGGAACCATAGAGGAACCGCTCAATGAAGTTCTTGGGGCGGGTTGCATCAGCAGCGTGAGCAATGTAGAACTGGCTCTCGGTGATCGGGAGCTTACCCTCAATAGCGTAGAGAACGCCGTTGTCAGAAACAACGTCAACAACCTTGGCGTCAGCCAGACCGATGTTGGCAATCTGTTCTTCAGCTTGAGCCTTAGAGATGAAGAGGCCCTTCTTCGTCGTTCCGAGACGAACCGTCGGGCTCAGGACCTTGGAGCCGTTGGCAAGAGGGATCGTGTCAAGGCGCACATCGTGAACGTGACGGCCAAAGTCCTTGGCTGTCTTGCTCTCAATGAGAGGGATGATCCGGGCAACCTCTTCTTCATTCAGGCGCTCTGTTGCCAGCGGGTTACCAAGCAACCGGTAAGCAGCTTCTTCAGCTCGGTCCAGATCAGTGATGATCTCTCCAGCAGCACTTGTGCTGTGGGGGTTAGCCGCCGGGTCAAGAGCCGAGAACTTCATAGCCGACTCAACATCTTCTGTTGACACGCCGTACTTGGCAGCCGCAGCAGGAAGACCAATCTTGTCTGCGTCAATCATGATCTTGGTAACAAGACCGGAGTTGATCGAACGAGCACCAGCTCCACGAAGCATGGAGAGCGCAGAACGAGAAACCTTGAGTCCGTTGATAACGTCAAAGACAGCCAGAGGTGAAAGCACGACATCCACGGCATCCCAAGCGTTTGTCTCATCGACACCCGGGGTTCTGCGCGTGTACATATCGTACAGGCTTTGACGCATAAGGTTGTTCTTGCCGAGGCCACCAAGAACCGTCGTGTTCTTTGTGACCTGCTTGACGAAGTTCTTGGCCCCACCGTTGTAGAACTCAGCGTCCGGCATATGGTAGAGAGCCGAGGCTTCTCGGTTCATTCGTTCTCCAGACATGATGTTGTCTGTGAAGGAGTCATTACCAATCTTCTCGTTACCAACAACGTTGCCAGATTGAGAGGCCGAGGTAGCAGTAGGAATAAGGTAGCTCAAAACGTCAGTGATGTTGAAGAGCCAGAACCTGTTCTCTTCACCAGCAATCTCTTCTTCTATCAGGTCTTGCATGAAGGCGCGACGCTCTTGGCGCTTGACAGCACCCGTGTACGCGTCACCGTCAGCCCACAGGCGGGACATCATGTACGCTTCGTCGTACCGTCCAGAAGCAATAGCTCCTTGCAAATTCTCAACGTACTTCTTCTGGGTGGCTTCTGCCGAAGCCTTGATAGCATTCTCTTGCAGGGCCATCTGGAGAGCCAGACGAGCGCCGTACTTCACGTCGTCAGGGATTGACCGATCAGCCGCAGCCAACGCAGCGTAAGACGTGGAGCGTTGGAGCAGATCACGGGTAGTGGCTTCCTTATGAAGCTGGGTCTCGTTACCCATACGGATAATGTTCTCTGCCATCTTGCGCATGTTGGCGTAGTGGTCAAAGAGTGTTTCCCCATCAGCAGGGGCACTGTCCATGAGCTTGCCAATAGCGTGCTTGGTCGCCCGGTTGCTTACAGCCGCGTCGTCCAGCGGAGTGGTTTGCTCAACAGGCATAGGCATAGCATCCATAGCTTCTGGATACTTTCCACCGTCTCCCGCAACCGGGATGAAGTCCATAGCACTGACAGGCTTAACCATTAAATTTTGATCCCATTTTTCGCGAGCAGTTCATCGCGGGCTTTGGAGGCCGCAGCTTCCTGTGCCACTCCGTAACCAACACTGGCCAGTTGCGCAGCACCACCGAAGATTGCCGCTGTCTGTTGCCACTTGGCTGACTTATCGAACATCTTACCTGCGTAGTCTGCGAGCTGCCCTTGCTTATCAAGGAACGACAGGTTGGCGGTTGTCTGCGTCCCAATAGCCATAGCGGCTCCAGTCGCCGAGCTTCCGGGACCAGCAACGCCTTGGTTCTCTCCAGCTTGGAGAGCTAGGGCTTGCGCTGTACGGCCAGCCTTGATTGTCTGGCGGCGTTGCACAGCCGCAGCAAGAGCTTCTTGCCTACGCTGAGCCTGCGTTGCCCTACGGCTTGCTCCAGCTGCCTTGGTCTGTGAGTACACAGAACCCACAGTGCTAGCCGCCGTGACTGCAAGCAGAATACCTTGGGTAACTGGGTCTGCCATCTTATAGTTCCTTTACCATGACTTCGTGTGTTCCATTGATTACGTGGTTAGCAGACTCCCATCCTAGGGTCCTGTTGAAGTCAAACGCCGACTGACTTCCTGCCAGACAATACACCCGTTCAACACCTTTGTTCTTCAGAGCCTTGAAGACCTCGTAAGCCACCAGAGCTGTGTCTGCCATGTTCTGGGTCTTCGTCAGGTCGAGGTAAAACTCGGAGACAATCCAGAGGACACCGTCTAGCGTGTATACTTGAACGAGCCCTTCAGGCCCTTCGTAAACCGTGTTAAGCTGAAGTGTTACCTTGGAAGAGGGCTTGCCACCCGAGTAGGTCGAAGTTCTTTCCACGTTCGTTTGTCCCGAGACGGAATTGGACTGCACGGCCTGTCCCCCTGATTTTGTTTTTTGTGTGTACAACGCGGGTTCCTGTGTTGAATGCGAGATCGAGAGGATTGACAAATGGCACTCTTCGGTGTCGGTAGACTTGTCGTTCCTCAGACCACTTGCCTGTGTTACCAGATGTTGCCCAGTCCCACTTGACAGTCAGGAAGCAAGACGACGGCTTATCGACCGTATAGTCATCTCCTGACAGGATGAAGTTCTCTTCTGTCTGTCTGAAGAACACAGACAGGTATACGATCTGTTTCTTCCTGAAGGCGTCTTCCAGAATCTCGAAGCCCGACTCCACGAAGCTATCGTAGACAGCGCCAGAGGAGTCAAAGGTTTCCCAGTCAACGAACTCATCGTTGGAGAAGTTGCCGAAGGTGAACCGGTAAGCCGAGCCTGTCGAAACAGCAGACACGAAGTAGAGGAAGGTGGGCTTGGCTGAAAGCTCTGTGCCTTGCGCCGTAACCGTAACACCGCCAGCTGTAACTGTAGAGCCCGAGGCTGTGACCGCTTCAGAGTTGGAGACAAGGTTGAGTTCCGGTGTCAGGAACAACCCACACACAAAGGGGTACGCCCCAGAAGTGAGGGACCACGGATAGAACGCCCCAAGCTTGAGATCAAGGTTGAGGAACCTGTTGTACCCGTAGTTGGGGTCGAAGTCCTCAGACTTGTAGGCCCAGTAGACTGTGTTGGTGGCGGGGTCAAAGATGCCCTTGACGTACCTGCGCGTAGCCGGGCTGACTTCCTTGAACAAGGTGTCAACCGTCTGCTGCGAGATGTTGGTGGACTCATATGCACCCGGGATAGGACCGAAGGACCCGGTCTTCTGGGTGATCTGCTGGATGCCAACCTTGGACCACCAATAGATCGTGGCGTCCGCAGCCACGATGGACAGGGGAGAGTCCGTGCCAATTGTGGAGACCTTTGTGACTTGATATTCCAGAGCCGAGAAACCCTTGTCAGTACCAGACACAAGCCAGACGCCGTTGCGTGCAAAGACCATGATGCCGTTGCCAATCTCGATACCCCGAAGGATTTCATCAGCAGCAGGGATAGGAATGTAACCACCGTCAGTAGCAATCAGCTCCGAGATTTCCTCAGACGTGGGGTCAGCCTCTTGGAAGCATTGACCCACCTTCCCCTTGTCAGTCATGATCTGGGAGAAGTACACGCCGTTACGGGAGAACCACCAAGCCCGGCCCGAAAAGAAGGCGACAGACGAGGGACCGTAGGTCTTAACATCAGGGGGGATACCCGAGATGTTTGAAACAGCTGCCCGGTCGATATTGAAGGCGTTGACGATGTAGTGGCCGCGAGGAGCGCGGCTGTTACCAACATGCGCCTTGTTTAGCAGTACTGGGTTGAAGTCCCCAATGTTATAGGCCCCCTCCTCTACAGCAGTCTTGCCGAGGAACCATTGCTTGTTGTTTCCCGGGTAGCGACCAATCGAGAACTTGTACTCTTGGATGGGGTCAGTAGCCGTCGAGACGCCCGGCACAGCTTTGTACTTGCCGTATAGCGACACCGAGACCATACCAGAAGAGGAGTCCGTAGCAACCCAGCCTTGGTTACGAAGGTTGTAGTGGTGCAAGGCAGAGAGCGAAGCAGGCTCTTCATCAGCCGCCATGTCGTCGTCAACACCCTCGAAGTCACGAATGGAGATCGTGATTGTCTCTACCGTGATCGTGTCCAGCAGCTCGTTGTACTCAACCAGCAGGGGCTTGAGTTTCTCACCCGCGATAAAAAGATAGCCCTTGCCAGAGGCCATCTGACACGGGCTTTCACTAACAGTAGTCGCACCCGGAGCCGCGTAGGCCGTCAGGTCAATGGTGAAACCTTTCATCGCCCCAGAGATGGGGTTGGCGTAAAGGTCGAAGAAGTAGATTGTTCCCGAGACCTGAAGGCACAGGAAGTTGATCAAGGCATTGTTGTTTACCGAAGTCCACGAGAACTCGGAAATCGGAGCAGTAGCCATGGAAGGGATTTGGAACGAAGACAACGTGTGGTTATCTTCATAGTCTGCGCCCAGCCTGCGGGTACGATTACCCTTGGCAAACAGGAGGCAGTTATCCTCATCGAGTGACGTGTCTTCGGGGTACGTAAGCGGGGAGGCTTCCGTGATCAGACCCTTGACGAACGTCCTGTAGAGTTTTGTGGCTTGTGAACGCATCCGGGGTAGATAGCCTCTCTGAATTTATCTGTTCGTTTCAACCAAGCAATCAAAGCTTTCTCGGCGAGGTCAAACCGAGTGTACTGACTTCTTAGTGGCTTAGGAGTAAACCCACCCTTGTACATGACAACCTTCCAGAAACCGATCTGTGTCTGGATGATCTTGTACTCGACGTGGCGGCTACTCATATACTTGGGATTAGGTGATCGTCTTGTAGGCTTGGGGGTAAGAGTGATCTTCTTTACCATCTTTACTTGTTTCTGCCGAAGTCCGGTCCACGGCGAATAGCGTCTTTAGAGCGACGACGGTTGTTGAGGTGCCTGACGATCTGGCGTCGAGAGCGTTGCTCTTCCTTGGAGTTGGGGGCCTGCTTGTGGTTGATGAAGCACATTGAAGCGGCTTCGGCAATCAGCATGGGGAAGTACTTGGCCGGGAGTTCCGGGACGTAGTCATCGGTCATCTCGAAGACAGGGATGACTTGAGCAAACCCGATGCACTTGGACTCCTGAAGCGTATCATCAACCGAGGAGTTGTAGGCATCAAAGACAAGGTGGGCGTCGTCGAATGTCGTGTAGTAGGTGGGGTCTTGATCTGTTTTGATCGGGAACTTGGCACCCTCGAAGTCCGTGACCACCATAGTCGTGGAGCCTTCTGCGTTGGTCGCCACATAGAGCAGGAAGTCTTCCGGCTCCATGTACACCATACGCTTGTAACTTGGAGCTGCTTCTGTACCTATATTATACATCAAAAACTCGAAGTTGTCAACTAATTCTTTCACTTTGAGGTAATTAGGCCTATTGTCCGGGTCGATCACGGCGTCGAATGTGATCAGTCTACCCCTCTCAGGGATGTCCATGTTACCGAGCAGGTCGTAATACGAGTTCTCTACCTCTTGGGCGACCTGAAGGGATTCAGTCGTGTCCCCGATAGAGTTGACCTCGTCCGAGTCCATCTTGCTCAGGATTACTTGTGTAATCTCAAGAAGAGTTTTCTTGATCATTAGTGGGTCCTCGTAACAGTAGCGGAGTAGTTGAAGGTGGAGGAGTTCAGGATGGAGTCGTAGACGGTTATGGTGATGACAGCAAACTCTGTGTCAGCGACACCCCCAAGGTTCAACCAGTCAAACGTTGTGGTGGACACAGAGACATCGTTGGTGGCTGTGATGTTGGGGTTGTCAGACACCCACGTAGCTGTGTACGGACCAATGCCCCCAGAGATCGTGATTGTCGCAGAGCCCCCAGTTGTCCCGTTTGTCGCCCCCACGTTCTCAGAGAAAACAGTAGGACTCACGGAGATAACGATAGGGTCAGACCCGGGGTAAAAGATCGGAGCCAAGATCACTTACGAGACTCCAGCACCAATGATGATCCACGTATCAGTGGCTTCTTGGATAAGGGTAGCAACAGCACCAGCAGCAAGGCTGGCATTGGCCGAGGTTGTGCTGCCATTGGCGTACAGAGCCACACCAGCGCCTCTGGAGATTGTGAGTACACCAGCACCCACCGCGTTGCGGATCACGATCACAGAGCCTACGGTGATCGCTGTGGTGGCATTAGGGTTGATGGTGTAAGTGTGTGCGCCACCAGCAGTCTGACGAACCAGTTTGCCCGGGTCAGTAGTAGCAAAGGTATAGGTAGCCCCAGACTGGTCATTGACAGTGTAGCGAGTGAAACGAGAGTCATCACCAGCCGCGACCGTGCCAGCAGACGTACCAACGTCCAGTACGGATGCCCCACCGAGACCTAGGGTGGTACGCATAGCCGCGATAGTAGCGTCGTCAAGGACAGTCTTGGCAGCTGCTGTAACAACTGCTGAGTCAAAAGACATCACCGTGCCGGTTCCAGAGACAACGATGTCTCCGTAGTCACCGTCAGCCAGAGCCCCGCCCGGAGCCCCATCTGCTCCAGCAGGTCCCGCAGGTCCTTGGATACCATCTGTGAGATCAACAAGGCGTACAAGGTCGTTGTCGTCTACAGGAGCCGGGACGTTCAGGATACGATTGGAGTTCATATCCAGATCGGAGGTCATGGCGTTCGGTGTCGTGCCATTAAGGCTCAGCACCAGATCAGAGAAAGCCTCGATAGCTTCCATCGCCGTATTCAGGGATGAGAGAAAAGAAGCCTCGTTGGTAAGTGACGAGAAGTTAGGAAGCGTCAGTTTTGTCACTAGGGTATCCTCTCATATGGTTCAAGAAGTACTTGATGTCTTCAGAAAGCCTCTTGACTTGTTCTTCCAAACGGATGACAGCCTTGGCCATTTCGGAATGCTCTTTGTGGCTAAGCTCAAGGGCCACAACCCGAACTTTCAAAGCATCCACTTCTGCTCTTACTTCTCCCGTGCGTTGGACTTTATTGAATAGGTCCTTCAAGAAGAACCCGAGTACAGCCGCCATAGCGTAGGTGAGTGGGTGAGAAATCCATTCCATCGACGGTTACTCCGTATCGATGAGGATTGTCACATAAGCGACAATAGCTGTCGTTGATCCACCGTCTGTGATGATCTCGATGGCTTGGCCTGCCGCAACAGCGTTGTTGCCGGAGGGGGTGCCAGAGAATGTAGAGCCAGCAGCTGAGCCAGCTTGGGTAATTGTAATGGAGAGGCCGGACATAGCCACGCCGTTGATCTCGGCTGTGACTGTTGAGTTGGCGACAGTAATAGCCCCTTGCAGGGTAACGTAGATTCCGATAACATCGCCAGCCATAGGGCTTGCTACGAAGACGGAAGCCGCAGTCGAGATGTCTTCAATTCGGGTTACGACGGCAATTCGGTTAGCCGCTTTGAGCGGGGTGACAATGTCGTTCCACTGTGCGGAGCCTGCACCATCAGCCTGCAATACCGTGTTTGCAGCAGCTGTAGCAGCGCCCTTGCATTCGTGAAGATCGGCCCCAGTCAGGACGCTGTGTTCAGACATTTATGAAAATCTCCAAAGAAAAAGCCCGGCCCCGATTTTTAGGCCGGAACCGGGCTCCTTAACTACTCGCTACTATTAGGCAGCAGGTTCAACGAAGCGGATAACAATCTTACCCGAACCGGCGGTGAATGTGCCGTTGGCATAAATGCCCGGGTAGTAGTTAGCCGAACCAACGCCGTTTTCAGCGTTAGCGTCCGCAAGGTCAGCACCCGAACCAATCACTCGGTTGGAGGCCGCCATGTTGGCCGTCGCAGCGTTGGCCGCCGTAATCAGGCCGTCGCGGTCAATGACCGTGCCGTTTTCCTGATAACCACCCACTTCGATCTCGGTTCCGCCCGCAGCCGCGACAAGCGCGTACAGGTCCGCCGAAATAACAGAGGCACCAGCCGGGATGAACAGGTCACCCGAGTTGAAGCCATCCACCGTACCGTCGTTATTACGGTCTGTGGAGTAGGAGGTTGTGGTTGTGGGAATGAGGGTAAGGTCGTAGTGGCAAACAAATTCCCGGAAGTTGCCATCGACTTCGACTTCCACGAACACGTTCTTACGCGAGCGTTTCTGTCCTTGGTAGCCCGCGAAACGAACCTTGAGGCCGTCCGCGTTGTACCATTCCTTGAGATCAGCCATGTTATGTGTATCCTTCTATTAGGCGTAAACAGCCGTGGGGTCAGTCAGGACCGTCACGAGGTTTTCGGGCCGGTAGATTTTGATACCATAACGGCAGGTTGTGACGAACTCGTCTTGCTGGAGGTCTTTGTTGAACTCCGTATCAACTGTCGGCATCTGACGCCACGCACCGATGAAGGGCAGAACGTCGGACGAGGCCGAGAAGAAGATGTTGCAGACAGCGTCCGTACCCGAAGCCACACCGCTGATCGTTTCCGAGACACCCGACTGGTCGTTGCCGCACTTGGCAAGACGGTTCGAGGTGTACACGTCAAAGCCCATGATGTTGACTTTGAACTGCATGTCGGAGCCGAGACCTGTGGCAATGACGCCTTCCCAAGCCTTGTTGTTCGACAGGTTCACAAGGTTCGTCTGGGTTTCCATAACGAACAGCGTGGACGGGTCAACGATGGCAATGCGGTTAGCCGCCGGAACGTTGGCTTTGTTGAGCGAGAAGTTCGCTTCAGCAAAGTCTTGAACCGCCAGAACGCGTTTGCCGCCGTTAAGGGTGTCCGAACCAACCCAGCGGTGACGACCACCGTTGATGGCATTGATGCCAGCAGCAGTTTGGTAGCCAGCGGGCGTGCCGGTCTTCGGTTGACCTTCCTTCAGGATGTCCGTTTCCAGACGTTCGTCAATCGCACGCGCTTGTTTGGGAACAAACGACGAGATGATCTCGGACGAATAGAACGAGTCCTGTTTGGCCTTACGAGTGATAGCAGTACCCGTCGCCAGATAGGTCGTGATGGTGAACTGGAACTCACCGGTATCCAGCGCGGTGTAGACAACCGGCTGACCTTCGGTGTAGTCATACGCGTCCAGAGCACCGATAGACGGGATCGTAAACGTCGTACCATCCGGGAACTCAGAGAGCCAGCGCACGTAGTTCGTGCCCTGAATCTTGTCCACAAGGATGTCCTTGAGTTGGGTGGCGTACAGTTCCGCTCGGGTAACTGCATCCATGTTTGCTGTAGACATACCAGCCATTGATTAATATCCTCTTGTTATTTGTAAAAGGCCTCGCCCTTTTCACGGGCGTCCTTATCCATCTGAAGTTGAATGCGAGGGCTGAAATACTGGGCCGGGTTTTCTCTACGGAGTTCGTTGTACCACTTGTAGGTGCCGGGTTGGACAACCGAGTTCCCGCTGGCGGTCTTCATGGCGTTGGTGTTCTTGACGTTGTTCCAGCTCGAAGTCTTAGGTGCTTCGTTACCAGCTTTGTCGTCAACACCAACAAGACGGAAAAATGCCTTGGGGTTGTCAGCAGCCATTCGACCGAGTTGTTCGACAGTCATACCGAGTTCTTCGGAACGTGCCTTCACAATTTCGGCGGCTTTATCAGTGGTGCCGTAGGTGTCCACCAATCGCTTGGTGACAGCCTGAAGATTGTCTTCAACGACTTTAGTGCGATCACGGGCTTCGAGGGCCTTGGTGATGCGGCTATCAATGTCTGCGTCGCCTTGGGGCTTGGCTTGCTGGGGAGGATCGGATACCGCAGGTTTCGGTGGATCGACTCGGACACCAGCTTCTTGAGCTTTCTTCAGGGCGTCTTCTACTGACAGGCGTCGTTCAAGTTCTTCGCGTAGTTCTTTTTGCTCTCGTTGTAGTTTTTCAATGAACGCATCGGCCTCTACTTTTCCTTTAGCAAGGTCGTCTACGGTCTTGAATTTCTTACCCTCGCCCACTAGGTCTTGGATCGGGGAAGCTCCATTCGCGTTCTGGTCAGATGCTGATTGGAAGATACTCATTAGCTATTACGTCTCCTCTGGGTCAATTTGGAGTAGTTCAATAATTTCTTTCAGGGCCCTTATGTACCCAAGCCGGTCGGCATGGTAGTAGGCCCATGAAGGCTTGTCGTAATCGTTCTTGGACGATTTACCACTCTCTTCTATACTATTATAACATATTTCTTTCAATCTGTCAAGTACAAATTTTGAATTAGCTACACCATCCTTGAAATTCTTACGTTCTTTAGGGTCTTGGAGGTGTTGGAACCACTTACTCTTCATGGTTAGGCAGGCCTAGCCGGGCGGGGTGCTGACCCCTGTGTGGGGGCTGGCGCTCCCGGGACTTGACCAGCGGGTTGGGGGACTGGCATAGCTTGCTTCTCCATAAGGGTCTGTTGGGCAGCGGCTTGCATTTGTTGGGTCTCGGCATTCTCCAGAACGCGGATGTTATCCTGAACCAGCTCGAAGTCATCGAGGCCAAGGAGTTCTTCCACAAGGTGGGCCATCTTCTTGCCAGACAAGTGGACGTTGATTGTCGGGTCCTGTCCAAGAGGCGACGCCATAAGTTGGGTCAGGTTCTGGATAAGGTTGGCGTTACGGGCGAACCTGCGGGCACCGATGGGACGGATGATACCACGAGCTGTGATGTCCTCCTTCGTGACCTTCAGGAACTCCTTGTAGTTGAAGTCTTCATCAGCCACACGGATTGTCTCAGCCGGGCCGATGTTCCTGCGGGCAACTTCCAGCATGGCGTTGTAGATACGCTCGAAGAACTTCTCTTCGATGTAGGAGGTCTTGTTGATGAAGACCTTGTTGGCACCGTTCTCAAGAATCTGCATCTCGAACGCAGTCTTCTCACCCGGTGTGCGGAAGCCCATGGCGGTCTTTGGGGCACCAGCCATCTCTTCCATCTTCTGTTCGTACATCATGATCTGGGTGTCGGCTTGCAGGACCATAGGGTCCGGGTGCATGAACTCGACATCGCCTTCATCGCCCACGTACATACGCGCGCCGGGACCGTACTCGAATTCTTCCACCATACCCTTGATCTTGAGGACCGGGTGCATGATGAGATCGAAGCCGTCGGCTTTGGCGTTCTCAAGGTGGTCGATGCGGTACTGTAGGCCCACAAGGTTGTCCAGAGGTCCCATAGCGTACAGGTTATCCGGCCTGATCCTCCAACCACAGTGAAAGATCGGAGCTGTGCCAAGCCACGAGGGCTGCTGCTCATTGCGGATGATGTAGGCGCGGTCAACTACGGTAATGCATTGGTTGCGCTTCAGAGTCTGGGTCTCCGGGTCGTAGATGTCACCGTAGTAGTCCAGAACTTCAACGTAGTCTGACTGGAAGTAGTTCATGAACGAGGAGAACCCGTCCACGATGAACTGCCCGTTCTTGCGGATGTCGAAGCCACGCGCTGTCTTGAACTTACCACGGAGGGCCGTGACCTTGTCAAAGACTTCGCTGAGGTAACCCTTCTCAGGGTTCTCGGCAATAGTCGCCTTGAGGTCGCCCAGCGTCATGATCGACCGGATGATCTTGGGGGTATTCTCGAACAGGGCAACAGTCGGGTCGAACACGATGTCTTCTGGGCTGATGCGGACAATACGCGGGCCCACATAACCTTGGGTTACTTCACCTGTATTCTCGTCAACGTTAGTCTGGTTGACGTATTCAACCATGGCAAAGCAGTTACCGTAGTCAATCCAGTCAAGGATGCACTTGTTGCTTTCAGTCGTTGCTTGGCTTAGCCGCAACTTGTTCTGGATGTACGCTTGGATAATCTTGCGCTTGGCTTTGGTGTTGCTTGTACGATCCTCACCTTCCCACTTCATGTACTTGTCATGGGGAAACAGGGAGGCTGTGTAGTTGGCGTACAGGTTATCCCTGATCTGGCACAGCTTGGGGATGTGGACAGAGTTCTTCCAAGGAAGACCACCAGCTGAGGTATGCTTGGTAGAGGTCGCGAAGATGTACTCGCGAACCTCTTTGGCAAGCGCCATAGCCCCAGAGCGATAGCTGTCCCACTCGGTGTATTTCTCAGCCACTTGGCAAGCCAAGAGGTCCGCGTTAGCGTATTCTTTGAAGTCTACTGCTCTAGGCAAAGATTATCCTCCAAGTCCACCGAATTTGGGATGGCTCTTAAGTTGAACGACGTTCTTGTTTGCTTCCCCAAACATCATAGAGGCAGGAGGGGAAAGGTTCACAAAGGCGTTGGCGACTGCGTCTTTGCAGTCATCGTGGGGCGGGTGCTGCAAGACAAGCTCGTCTTCCAGAACCTGACAGTTGCCACCACGGTAGTGCCAGACAGACATATTCTGGTAGCGGGGTTCAAGGATAGCCTTCAGGCGTTCTTCCTTGGTCCCGTCGTGGCGTGTAGGCTTGACCTCAACCACCGACAGCATGATACCGTTGGGGACGATGTAGGAGCTTTTGAGTTCGTTGACGATGGCCTGCTGGGCGGCAGAGACTTCGGCCACGAGCTTTCTGAAATCCCACTTCTTGTACAGATCAAGGATGTGTTGGTAGTAGTCCCTGATCTCTGAGGTCTTGAACCTGTCGATCTCAAGAATGTAGTGCCTACGGTCTGCGTCTATTCCCACAACGGCGATAGCGGTATAATCAGATCGCAGTCTTGTAGAATACGAGAAGTCGATAGCAGCAGCAATATTGAGCCGCCGTCCCTGTATGTGCCAGTGTCTACCATCAAACTTAAGGAAGGCTGGATCGAAGTATTGAAACTTGTCACGTCCGATAGCGGCAGAAGAAGTGTCATTTGGGTCATTGTAGTACTGGGCCCTGAACTGAGTTTGATCGATGTACTTTGCTTTTTTCTTGGCAAGGATGTTTCTATTAAACCCAAAGGTCTGACCATTGGACCCTGTCTGTGTCGGCCAGAGAAATTGGCCAGTACCGTCTCCTGCGTCCTCTACTTGTCTTTCAAAGATTTCGTAGATTTTCTCAGGTTCGCCTTCCTCTCCATTTTCATCAACAGGGACATACTCCATAGCGAGCATGTTAGCATAAAGATCAGCGGGGTGGTAACGAGTACCAACAGCAACCTCTTTAGCATCTGCACCTTCGATAGACGCCAGAAGAGAATACTGTCTTTTGACTTTGTCACGGCCTTCTTCTGTGTAAGCGTTCTCTTGGACAACAACGTCATCAAGGATAGCGAGGTCAAAGTGCAGACCCGTAATGGACTTCTCAAGACCGGCGATCATCACCGTCGGGTCTCGGATACCTTCTTCCACCCGTTTAGGGTGATCGACCATGATCTCCGAGTTAGTCCACTTCTTGCGCTTGCCTTCATCCTCGTGCGTCATCTCCGGCCAGTAACGGCGGAATTTGGCGCTCTGCATGATGTCTTTGATGAAGCCGAGTTGTTTCTCGGCAAGGTTCGCGGTAGACGAGATATACAAGATACGGATTGCGGGGTTTCGCACGATCTCCCACAAAGCGTAGAAAGCAGCGTACCGGGACTTACCGTGATCTCGTGGCATCAAGACGAGCTGGTGATCTTTAGCATCCTTCCGGCTCAGCCATTGACACAGTTCGATGTGAACGTGCCCGAACACATTCCTAGGGGCTACAAGCCGAACGAACTCTTCAAATGAAGCTTCGGCTGCAACCCGGATGTCGTTTTCCGTAATGTCTACAGACGGGGTATCTGTAGCTACAGTATCCTTAGTCGCGCGGGTTTTTCTTCCGCGCCGTTTTGGTGCGGGCGAAGGAGCGGTTGCTCCGTTTGGATTGCATTCTGAGGTTAGAGCGTTTGTTTGAGAGGGGGTTACCATTTTTGTGTCCAACGTCTTTACCATCACCTTTTCTGGCTTTACCTGCTTTGATCATTTTGCGGCGGGCCTTGTTACGGCTTGATCGCCGTTTGATCTGTTCCGGTTTTGCGTTGTATTTCTTAGCTGCACGTTTTTGCGCAAGGGTCATTGCGGGCAATGTGGTTCTCCTATTACGGGGCTACAAAGTATCCAGCAGTCACCCGCCAGATAACACCAGTTGTCACTGGGCATACAATAGTCGTCGCAGTTGCTTGCGCACTTGTGGCAATGGGGTAAGCAAAGTCCTCACGCCAACGGTCAATAGTCCCAAGAGCAGCGGCATCCGCTGGGAAGGTGAAAGCAAGGCTGGTTGGAATATTAGTTGTAGTCACGACAACAGGAGTCGCAGAGGCAGTCAATACAGCCGCAGCATACCTGTTAATCGACAGGTAGGTCAGGTAAGGACGTAGACCAGTACCCGGAGAAGCAATGGTGAGGGTGACAGCTGCACCAGACGCACCGGTAGCAGTTGCAGTAGCCGTCGTCGTTAATGTTTGTGGACCAATATCAGGGTACGCGGAGGCAACCAACGTAGCAATTGCTGTGCCACTTGTGTAGGCCGTGCAACGCACGCGCACCTGCCTGTATCCAACACAGGAGCCAATCCAGACACCAGCTGTCGTACCAACCGCTGCAATAACATAAGCGACAGCCGCAACGTTGACCATTCTGATCGGGATAGCAATCCAGTTTGTGCCATCGACAGTCCCGGCAACTTCAAAGGTCCCGCTGAAAGTTCCTCGCATATCCAGAGTCACGGAAGCAGAACCGTCACAATATGTGATGATCTCAGAGTTCAGCGACCCCAAGTTTCCTGTAACATACAGGTTCTCTCGCGGGTGTAGAACTCCGCTACGTAGGTCTGTAGATATTTTGCTCAAGGGAGAACCTCATAAACTATGTTGACAGGACCGGACATAGGGATTGTCGAAGTCAGGATAATGGTGACCGTGTCTGTACCAGCCATTGCACTCACAGTAGCTTCAGGCATCATGTCGGCGTTGTTCTCATCACTGTCCAAGCCTGCTTTAATAAAAGCTTTGATGATGGAACTGGAAACCATCCCAACGTGGGCTACAGTGTACTCCACATCTCTGACGTTGGCTGTAGTGACTGTAACGGGGTAAGCAACTGAGGAGGCACCATCTGCTCCTGCTGGTCCTGTGGCACCATCTGCGCCAGCAGGTCCTGTTGGTCCCATTGGGCCTTCTGGTCCTGCTGGACCAACACTGGCCTCCCCGCTACTGCGGGTTGCGTAGTAGATATTGCGTTGTCTGGGTCTAGGCATTTATATATTAGCAAGAGCTTGGAGGGTGGCATCGTTCTGCGCGCCGTTGATAATCATGAACTCTCTGATTTTACCTCTGAACGGAGTTGAACTTCCCAGTTCATCATACCCAAGCCAGACGTGGGTGGGGTTATTTGGAATAGTTGCAAGGGTGTCCTCTGTGCCCATTGTGACAACCCCACCATCAGTAGTACGAGCTGTTTGCACAGAGTCTGTGTTGCTGCGTCCAGCTATGCGTACTCGCTTCCCGATAATGGTTGTACCAGAGGCCGCAACGTTTGCTTGGGTGACTCCACCCTTCAGGGTAATAAACCTGAACTGGTCAGCCGCCGACACCTCAATCTTGACTTGTTCGGCGGCGGTGTTATCACAGACAATAGCAAACCCTTCCACACCCCCGGTGTCTGTATCTCGTACACCTTCAACCACGACAGTGAGGGGTTGCGTGACGCCAGAGATAGGGAACTTGAGGCCGTTCGCTGCTGCTGCAAAAGTGTGTCCAGCAGAAGAAAGGTTCAAAGTTCCCGTGATGGACGGGATGTTGGCAATGCTTCCAAGGTTAGTCCCGTTGACATAGGCAATGTCACTCATGAAGTTCAGATAGTAAAGAGGCGTTAACCCCGCAGCCCTCTGCTGGATTTGCTCCAGAAGAGTCTGCGGGGCAACGCTACCCATGAGAGTGGCGGGCCTGATTAGCAAGGAGACACCGAGATGTGGCCCGCTGCCGAGTCTTGGATCACAGCCAGCTTGTCACCGACCTTGACGCGAATGTGTCGTTCACCGTTAGCCGCCAGATACATATTTCCATCTGTGTCAGCCACAGCTGTCGGGTTCGCACCAATAGTGATCCAGCAGTTAGTGTTACCTGTCACCAGAATCTCCGACGAGATAAAGGCAGCAGACTGAGCCGACGCCCCGGCTACCGCGATCACGTCTGTGTTTGTGAAGTCGTACTCGCGAGTACCTTGTTGGAAATACTTGGTCATTAGACGGTCGCCGAGAACGGAGTCGCCGGGGTGCCGCTGACAACCACGAAGCCGGAAACCAGCCAGCGGTTAGTAGCCACGTATTCACAGGTGAACGTCTCACCAGTACGCACCGAACCAGTAGTCGTGCGGTTCAGAGTGATGGTGTCCGACGTGGACGTTGTGTTGAACGAGGCGTAAGCATCCGACGTGTCGCTGTCGTTTGTGGCAAGCGAGCCAATCATGATGTCAGACGAGTTCGCCACTTTGACAATGTGGGAGTTGGACGTTGCAAGCACGCTTACGGTAAACGTGAACTTGGTGCCGATGGCGCACGTAGAGCCAGCCGGGAGGGTGACGGTAGAACCCGCCGCCGTGTCCAGCTGCACATACGCGCCAGAGTCGTTAGCAGTCAGGGTCTTTGTCGAACCAGCCGCCAGAGTCTTGGTGGCGTTCGAGGTCGGTTTTTCTTCAATACCGGCGACTTGCAGGATGAGTCCACGCATATCGACTTTGCGGTTTAGAGCAGCAGCCATTGGTTAGTTTCCTTTCATACGTTGATAATCCGAGGCAAGTGATGTGTCCCGGTGTGCTTGACGCTTTAGTTCGCCCTCTACTTCTTTGGCGGAGGGGCGTCCCCGCTTTGCTTTTGGCTCCTTGTTGTAATCAAGGTTAGCCAAATACTTATTCGCTGCCAGAGCGACAGCCTCCCCAGCTGCACTTTCCGCAAGCTCTCTGACACGCTCTAGGGCTTCGGCTCTGAAGGTGGCTTCGAGTTCTCGGTTCCATCTTTCGACGGCTTCCTTAAACCACGGAGAGCTTTCCATAATGTACTCAAAATGGGAATAGCCATCGAGATAAAGTTGAGCAGCTTTAACACCTGTCGGGTCCTTCAATCTGATATAGAGGTCTTTGAAAATAGGTCTCGGGTCCCCCTCGATTTCCCGATCCTCCAGCCAGTAAAGGCAACGCTCAAGATTATACTCAGGGCGGTTATGGCGGAGAAGCACATCGGCAAAAAGCCCCGTGCTCATCCACGCATTGTTACCACCCTTGAACTTGTTAGCCATAGTTACATCTCCTGAACCCAGACGGTAGCCGAACCGTCAATGTTCAATGTGACGCCAGCATTGGTTGTGTACCTGACAAAGACCGAGTCTCCGGCAGCCAGAGCGGCTGAACCAGACACGTAACGGACTGTCGAGCCTGTGCCAGATGTGTGGACAATATCGAGGTTGGGATCGATAGTAGCCACCCCGTATCCAATTGTAAGCGACCCCGCCGCAACGGCTGCGTTCAGGGATGTAGAGATTTCAGTGACTCGCGAGCGGTTGGGAACACGGTAGAATGTCCCGATACCCGTGGCCGACTCCATGGCAACGTCTGTCTGAGACGCAGCAAAGTTGGTCTGGACAAAGGTAAGGGGATAAGCCTTACGCGGGGTCCCATCCCCGTGGAGTGCGCAGAACCTTTTGATTGACAGGTCACCAATGTTGGGATCGTAGACAACCCCTGTGTTGGCGTCAATAGTCGAGTTATCAGCTGTGATCCAGATGGATTTGGTGGAGGCTGTGTTATTGTAGATGAGGTATCTGGGGGTAAACGATGAACCATTCTTACGGTCCATGGTATTCCCGGAGACTGAGGACTCAGTGATGTCTCCATCAAGAACGATACAGTCAACGTTGTTGGACGACGTGTTGTAGTCCGACAGGTAGTTGTTGTGGACGTGAAGTTGCTTCATCGTCCCTGTACCTGTGGTTGTTGCCTTGAAGAAAGCTTCCACAAGGTTTGCAGTCTGAACATCGGAGACCGAGACGTTCTGGATTACAGCAGCGGCAGCCCCGGACTCGTTGGAGAGCCAGACCCCACCACCTTGTTGCCCGCCACTGAATGTCCCACGAATATTGATGCCCTCACAACCACCCTTGACACCAAGGGAGTTGACAAGGACACGGAAGCACCAGTCTTTCATATCATCTGTTCGGACGGAGCTTGACCAGTCAAAGTTGACGATGCGAGCGTTTTCCGCGTACACTCCGTAGTCGAAGTACTTCCAGATTCCGCCGTTCCGGCTCATCCCGTCAAACCTTGCCGGGCCTTGGTTGATGTCAAGGTAGAAGGCAGCCGTAGTCGCAGCGTTGGCAAGCACACCTTCAATATAGGTGTCGGTCTCGTAGTAACCACCAGCCGACCCGTTTGCATTGATAAGGTGGGAGTGGGCCGTTGTGTTCATATTCCATTCACAGTCCTTGTGCCACCACTGGTAGCAGGACTGGGCATCTGCCGGGTCACCCCATTTGCAGAGGCTGTAGATACCGGCACCCTTCAGCCCAAGGGTGTACAGGTTCCGAAGACCCCTGATCTCGAAGAGGGCGTTAGTCGCGGAGACAGACTGCTCCATGTACGACCCGTAGCCAATAAACACCGCCCCTTGAGTCTGGGCTATGCCATCACCAACCTTGATCGGGGAACCCCCTGTGTAGCTCCACGTAAACCGGGAACCTTGCATATCAATGGTGTAGAAGTTCTTTGTGCGCGGGATCGCGAACTGGGTAGTAGCCGTGTAGTGCTTACCCGGGGTGGTTTTAAGATACCCACCGACAGAAGGGAAGGCTGTAACAGCTGCTGTCGCCGCAGCACCGAACTCAGAACCAAACCAGTCTACGTTGAAAATCCCGTCGTGCAGGCGCTCGAAGTAGAAGCTCAAGGAGCTATGGTTGATAGCTGTGCCACCGTTATCTGTCGTTGATCCCGACCTGACGCGCCAGAAGCCAAAGCCCCCGTCACCAGCCGCTGAGCGTCCTGCTGTGCAGAACACCGCATTGGCCTCAAGGCCCCCATCCACAGACTCAGACTGCATGTCAGAGTACGTGTTGTAGAATTTAATACGGCCCGGGAGAGCCAAGTCTACCGAGCCATCAAACGCAATAGCGTCCAGATACGATTTTGTTACAGCGTGGTGACCAAGGGTGGGTGTACCCAGATTGATCAGTTGCTGACTATTCATGTCAATGTCAGCAAGCATGTGGTTAGGCGTCGATCCATCCCTACTCAGGGTATTCTGGAACGCAGTCTCAATCTTGGCCAGATGGCTATTGAGTTTGGAGATGCCTGTATAAGAGGCGTTGATGTCGGTCAGTTCTTCAATCTTAGACATAGAGCGCCCCTTTAGGTAAGGATCAACCAAGCAAAGGCTTGATTACCGATTTTGAAATTCAGCCCTCTCCTAATATATGGGAGGATTCTAGTAGACTCACCAGCGTTGTTGCTGTGGCGTTCAGCAAACCCACAGCCGACAGGCTGTCTTCATTACTGAAGGACTGCCATTAGTAGGGATGTTGTTGTATCTTGTTTTGGATTACATCTATATTATAGCATATTTTGAAACAAAAGTCAAGAGGCTTTTAAGAAAAAGCCATTCTGTTTCTAGAGAAGACCGACAGAAAAGTCCATAGAGGCTCAAATGCCGCATCCGGGAAATTTGTCAAGGGAGTCACGGGCCAATATTCTGAGAATTTCTTGGAGAATATGAAAACGTGTGTCATTGCACAGAGGAAGGCCCCCATGACCCCCCTTGGCTACCCCCCGCGTTCATCTTATCATATGGGCGTAAGGGAAGTCAATCCCCTCCCCGTTCAATTAATGTTACAGGATGTTTCACTGAACACTGAACGTTGAGCAAAGTATTCAGTATTCAGAATTCAGGCATCAGGACTAACACGGCACGTTACTTGCATCAGTATCATCACCCCGTTGTATTACAAACATAATCTGGCCCGTTACTTGCATCAGTATCAATGGGTATCCCGATGTTACATTTGTAATATAGCCATGGCACGTTACTTGCATGAGTATCAAGCACGACTGTTTAGAAAATCTCAGTATGACGTAACGTCAGGTGATATCATGTTCCCCTTTCGTTCATGCCTCTTGCCGGGGCAGGGATGGCCCGCACTCGCGAGTTCCCGTCCGCCTAGGGATGGGTAGCGGAGGGGTTCGACTTGGCGATATGGGATGAATGGCACGGGTCTTGCATCTCGCGCGTATGTACGCGTTCTTCTCCCCCTCGCGCGTTCTCCTCGCTTTGTAACATCTATCACGCTCGCCCGGGGAGGCGTGAACATCGTTACAAGGTGTGTAATAATTATCACAAGTGGTGGTTTATCGATTATCGATATGGTATCTGGGGCGGGGTGGTGTATGGTCCTTTTGTGGCCGGAAGAACCAAGCCCCTCCTTTGGGGGAATGCGAACCCGTGCGACCTCATAGCGGCCTTATCTCTTGCCGCGCTTGTGTGCTCTTGCCGAGTACTGGGTGAAGCCATGCGCGTTGTGTGCATGGGGGCAGCTTGGGAAACGTTGGGGATAAATCGCACCGGCCTGAAAAGCCGGTTTTGGCCAAAGGCGGAGCTATGCTCGCGCTTAGTAGCCACTGACAAAACACTCAACCTTTGAGTGTCAACAACGGGAGTATTGTGCCTTGAACGTTTTCAAATCTGGCGCGAAAGACACGCGCGACGGTTACATATCGCTGCACGTTTGGCGCGGCGTCGGAATGCCGGACAATCGGGACGGCCAGCCGCTAGGCCAGTGGGACACGGTTATGTATCCCTTGGACAGTCGCGCCAACGCCGAACGGGCATACGCGTCCTATACGCGGCAGGGTTTCCACGTTGATATGGTTATTCCCCGTGGGTAAGCACATCCGACCCGGGAAACGGGAACGCAAGCTGGCAAAGCTAGGCGCCATGTGGCGTGCCTCGCAAGTCAATGACAATCTGCACATTTCGCTGCGTGAGGTGAAACGGGAAAGCGACATTGCTTCCCCTATGACAACGCAGCATCTCCAATCCAAAGGCGCACGCGGCGGGCATTCGCCTTATGGGAGAACCGAACGGTTCGAATCTATCACGCCCGCCAACCCCAAACGCTTTAGCAATCGCTAGAGCCCTTTTGCAAGGATGCTACCCATGTCTGACACTAAGAAAGCCTTCCGCTCTTCCATCCGTCAAATCGCGGCAATGGGGGGCAAGCTTGCCGAGTTGATCCATTCGACCTCTCTCGGTATGGCGGCACACGCGAAGGAACACGGCGATATGACGCTGTTTGTTGACCTTTACAACGCGCTCCACACGGCGACCCGGAAGAAAGCCTTTACGGCGTGGCTGTATGACTTCACGCCCATCCGCCTGAAACTGAAGGATGACGTGGCGGTGGAAAAGGGATCGCGCATCCTCAAGCCTGAGGAAAAGGGCTTTACCGATTGGAACCTCGACGGCCTCGCGGCTGTCATGTACTGGGACCACACGGCGGAGAAAGACCCGCGCGCGATGGATGCTGACGCCATCGTGAAGGCGATTGAACGCCTCGCGAAACGGCTGGACAAGGCGATTGAGAACGACCGCGTCGCGGCTGATCTCGACATTCCCGCCGCGCAAGCCTATATCAAGGCGCTGAGCGAGGTGAAACCCGCGCACGGCCTGAAGCTGGTCCCGAAAGCCGCCTAACCCTACCCTCCCCCGCAAACTGAAGCCTGCGCCCTTCACGGGGCGTGGGCTTTTTTGCGTCGGTATCTATCACACATGCGGGCGCTTAGCGCCTAACGCAAGGGTACGCCATGATTACGTGGTTTCAGATTGGTTACATGCTGCGTGAGATCGCGCTGCGTGAGGGGACTGTCGGGTGGAATTGCAAAAGCAAGGATGTGCAAGAAGCAAACCGGCAGGTGAGGGCAGGCTGGGTTGCCCACCAAGACGTGACAGCCAAGGCATGAGCGCACACCTTGATCACTTGGAAGCGCGGCTTCGCGTTGCGGAGAGCATTGTCCAAAACATCCCTCCTGATGAAGGAGAGTACACCTACGCAGTCAAAAGCCTTATTGACGGTATGAGGCTTCTTATTGTTGAGGTGAAAGAACTCAAGAAAGAGCTTAGCACCACGTCGTATCGCGCGTATCGCGCCTACAGTCGTCGTTAACATCTATCACAAGGGCGGGCGCTTAGCGCCTTCAACAAAGGGAACTGCCAAATGAAATCGACCTATGCTGACAACTTCATGCACAAGATTGTGTTCATCCCGCCGGTCTACATGAAGAAGGGCAAGCTTGTTCAGGGCCAGACCATCGTGTTGGCCCACAAGGGCAGCCACGCCGACGCGGTCAAGTACTGCATCGACGCCACCGACCGCATGGCCAAGCGCCCCGGCCTCGTGAAGATCATCCCGCCGAGCAACCAGCCGCAGGTCGGTCGCCATGGTTGCGGCAAGGCGATGGTCGCCGCCTAGCCCTATGGAATACTACAAGCTGGTGTACACCGTGAATGGACGCGCTTGTCAGGCGTTCATTTACGGGGACTATGTGAACGCTGTGAAGGTCGCGGAGCGTGTTCGCTCTCGCGGCTTTCGCTGTCTCATTGACGTAACCCCTAGGAAAGGGAAACAACACTAATGCGCTATCGCCTTCTCTCAACGACGAACTATACGCCCGTCGTTCGCTGTCAGTTCTGCTTCTATCCGGCGCAGGACTGCAATTGCTGGCAGCCCCACAAGTAATCTATCACACGCGGGACCGACTAGCTAAAAAATGGAATACATACTGGCCCTTACGGCATTTGCTGTAGGGGTTTTCATGTTGCGCAATCGGAGATAACTGTGGAACAAGCTCTGCAAGACAAGCTTCTGGAATACCTCGACGGCATCGAGAAGGGGGTGGTGGACATCGCCCCGAAAGCCTATGAACTCGCGGTCAACGTGAACTTCCTTGCCGCCGTGATCGGTCTGATCACGAACGTGGTCTTCATCACGCTCTTCGTCGGCATCGCCGTCTTCACCACCGGGCATATCTCCCGCGAGAAGGACAAAAACGACGGCTACGCGGACTTTGATGACTACATCGGCTGGTTCATCCTCCAGTGGGTTTCGGGCGTCATCGCCGTTCTCGGGATGATCAACGCCATGTGCTCGACGGGCATGTGGATCACCTTGGTCAACAAGGACCTTGGCTTCGTCTACACCCTCTGGCAGAAGTTCATCGGGTAACTCATGACCCTGACAGAATTTATCAGCAGGCTGGCCGTCACGGCCCTTATCGTGGCAGCACCTGCTTCGTTCATCGCAAGCGTGGTCACTCGTAACCTCATCTTCTTGAGCGTCTACCTCCTTATCTTGGCGGTGCTGGGGGTAGCTGTGTTCCTCTTTGCCATCTTGACCGCAATCTGGGATGTTTACTAGCATGGAACAGCAGCTGATCGCCTATGGGCTTATCGGGCTCGCTGTCATCACCCTGTTGTGGTGTATCTATCACGCGGGGAAGGCTGACCAGAGCGTCAAGCAAGCCAACGAAGAAGTCACCAAGGCTGTTGAAGTGGAGAAAGCCAACAATGAACTCGAACGTCAATCAAGGGAAGCCGCAGACGCTGCTGTTGCTGCGGGGGATGCTGCTGGTCCTGCTCCTGATGATCCTGACAGCCTGCCAGACTCGGTACGTGCCCGTATATTTGGGCGCTGAGGGCAAGGCTTGGGTCCTCCGGGAAGATGCCTGCCGTGCCTTGCAGCAGCCTGTCATAACGGTGGAGCAATACACCTCCAACGTCGATCTGCGTAACCACGTTATGAGGACTGACGCCAAGTGGGTGAGCTTCTGCGAGGTGGTGGAATGACCAAATTTGTTGTGGAGTTCATAGGGTATAACGATGGAATGCCCTATGAAGTCATGAAATCCTCAAACTTGGGGCAAGCTCAAGAGGCTTACAAGAGGTCACGAAAGCAGAACCCAGATGTTTCACACAGACTGATTCAGGTCCTCCAAGCGGATAATCCCCTGCGACACCCTGACGCTTGACAACTTCTAGAAATCTGCTATAATATATATGTAGGGTCCGCCGTTGGATACCTATTATATAGGATAGCTAGCAGCAGGTAACTAACCAGCTAGTGAGCAAGACAAAAGTAATCCCAGTTGACCTTCTAGAGAGGAACTGGGACAAGGAGGCAGCCACAAAGCTGTCTCCTTTGCATTTGGAGCAGTACTATGAGCGGACAACCAAAGCTCGTCAAGACTGGCAGCAAGCCCAAGCAATATATCAGCATAGCTCAGGTACGTCCCTCCTTTTTGGGAAGCACCCTTGGCGACAGCTTGAAGCCACGGCAGCTGCTCGTTTCATGGAATACCAGTCGGCGCTATGGACCGTGCTCATGTCGCTGCGTGTCGGGCACAGTAAAGCCGTCAAAGATTAGGGGACTCGCATGAAGAACCGCGTTTTGGCTTTTGCCAAGCATATTGGCAACTCCGGGCTGATGGTGTTTGGCTGTGCTATCCTTATTGCAGCCACCATCTACTTCGGCAATCAAGCTGAGCTTGCTGGGGCTGGTGGGGCACCGGGCGCAGCCTTTCTGGCTGGTCTCCTCGCTTTCCTCCTCGGCCTCATCTCCATCGTCGCCTCTGTCGGCGCTATCTCGTATATGCTTGGTCTGGTGGAGGACTGATGCACATTGCCGTATACGGTAGCCTCAAGAAAGGCTTCCACAATAATCACATGATGGACCCACGCGGCTTTCGCTACGTGGGTACTTTTGTGACTGCTGATCGCTATCATATGGCGTCAGCTGGCCGCTTCCCCATTGTCTTCAAGGCACCGGCTACCCATCTCATTGAGGTGGAGATGTACCGGGTGCTGGACGTGGCTTATCTATCACAGCTCGACCGGCTGGAGGGGCATCCTCAGTGGTACAAACGCCAACCGGTTCGTATCATCGGAATGCCTGAAGCGTGGATGTATCTTCAGGAAGAGCTGCCCAAAGGTGGGCATCTGAAATACCAAAACGTTCGTTACAAAGGAGACGTAGCAGCATGGGTTCGCACTCATGATTGACGTGAGAAACAAGTTTGTTGAGAAGTTGCTCAACAAATTCAAAAAGGACTCCAACGATGCCCCTGTGGGGTGTGCCGGGTTGGGGTTTCGCACCGGCTTTGATCTGGACAGCCACGGCACGGGCTGTTATGCAGGCTTCGACTACGCCTGTGACAAGGGGATGCTTCCGTTCTGGTTCCTCCCGGGGTACATTGGCCATGGCCACAACAAAGACCTCGCTGAACGTGAGTTCTACACGTACCACGCGGTCACCCATCCTGACTCCCCGTGGCAGCCGTGGCTTGATGCCATGCCTGAACAGCTGGAGGGCTACGATACTCCCGAGGATCGCGCCAAGCTGATTGCCTACATGGGCATCGTGTACGGTGAGACTGCGTTCAAGACCCTCAGCCTCCCTGAGATGGGGTGCTTTGCGGTGTTCAACCGTCGTGCCTACGAGTTCAACGGCGCGCGGCAATCTCTCAGGATGTTTCTCGAAGCTCCTGAGACCAAGGACCTTCCGCTGCGTTGGAACGTTTTTGCCGCCAACCACATTCTCTCTATCGGTGGCAAGCTCCACACTGAAAGCTGGGGCGGCGGGCACAACAACTTCTCTGCGTCGGTGTACCCCAACACCGCTGTCTGCTATCTGAAAGCCGGTTACACGCCAGACCCGAAGAAAAGTCTCGCGTCTGGCAAGTCTCCGAAGACGTTCATGGGGGGTAGCTCCGATAAGCTGTTCCTTGGTGTGACGAAGAAGGGTCCTGACAGCTGGCAGCCGAGGGAGCAAGACCGCTACGGCAACGACTTTGCCGAGAAGAATACATTCAAGAACCCCGTGCTGCTGAACAAGTGGTACTGGGATAACAAGGTGAAACCGTATGTCTAAGCCTGAGCAGAAAGTCCCCATGGTCTACGTCGAGGGGGGTAACGGGGAATACAAGCGCCTCGCTGGCCTGTTCGGCGCGGTGACCTTCGACCACGAAGAAGCTGACATCATCCTCTTCACGGGGGGCTCTGACGTTTCACCCTCCCTGTATGGTGAGCCCAAGCTCAACCGGACGGCCAACAACCCTGAACGTGATGCGGTGGAGACTTCAATCTATCACCGCCTGATCAACAAGGGTGACAACATCAAGCGTGCGTTCATCGGTATCTGCCGTGGTGGGCAGTTCCTTAACGTCATGAACGGAGGTAAGCTGTGGCAACACGTCGAAGACCACGTCATGGACCACCCGGTCTACTCCGTCGATGACAAGAAGGCGTACTTCTGCTCGTCCACTCACCACCAGATGATGCGTGCACCTACGCCTGATCAGAACATTCCGTTCAAGCTTCTGGCGTATGCCATCGACCGTGACGGCGTCAGCAAGCGCACCAACACGAAGAAGCTGATCCCCGAAGCGTGCAAGTGGGAACACGACGGCATCGACATCGAGGCCATGTGGTATCCCGGCACCCGCAGCCTGTGCTTCCAGCCTCACCCTGAATTTCAAGGATACCCCAACTGTCAGGCGCTCTTCCTGAACTACGTCAACAAATACGTTCTTCCCAGTCTTGGCTTTAAGGAGGCCAACGTTTAATGTGTGGACTTGCAGGCGTTGCCGGTGACCTTGGTCACAAGGATACCGATGTTTTCAAGGAGCTGCTCTACCACAGCCAAGTCAGGGGCAACGACGCCTCTGGCCTCTGCGGGTTCGAGACCAAGACGGGCACCGTTGACATCTTCAAGCGTGCTGTCCCCAGCTCCACGTTCATCGATCTCAGGCGTGTGGACAACATGATCACTACGCGCAATGACGTGCTCATGGGTCACACCCGCAAGTCCACGTCGGACTGGCAATCCAAGTACAACCACGAGGACGCCCACCCGTTCTACTGGAACGATCTCGTCGGTATGCACAACGGTATGATCCCGTTCCAAGCCTTGGGTAATCTGCCCCATGAACTGAAAGGGGCCATTGACTCCGAGAAGCTGATCTACAACATCTCCAAGGAGGGCATCGACAAGGTCCTCCCGAAAATCTGGGGTGCGTGGGCTTTGGCTCTTCTCGATGCTGAGAACAAGAAGCTTGGCTTCGTCCGCAACAAGGAACGCAGCCTGTCCTACGCCTTCTCCAAGGACAAGAAGAAAATCTATTGGGCATCTGAAGGCCAGATGCTCTACTGGGTTCTTCAGCGCAACGGCATTGAGACCTTGGAGCAGTTTCCGCGTCTGCTCGAAGAGGACACTCTCATGGAACTCGATCTGGCTTCTGGTAAGCCCATCGCTGAGTCCGTGACGATCACGCGTATCGAGGGGGGTAAGGAACCGGAAAAAAAAGCTATCCCGCCTACGACTGGAGGAAGGGGGGTTGGTCCGGTCTCGACACGGTATAAACCGTCGAAAGGGGTCTCACCGCAACAAGCGGCACTGAATATGATCCAAGGGATGGAGATGCAACTGATCGGCTTCGACCATTCTACTCGGCACAAATGGGCCAAGCCTCAGCGCAAGCGGTTTGAGGGTCTTGTCACGGCTCTGAACCGTATCTATGCTGAATGGGCCTCTGGCGATATTCCCGAGGAAGAGACTGCAAAGATCGTTGATCCCCTTGTTCCCATCCTCACCGGAGACCTGCTTGTTGCCAAGCTTCTCTCTGACAACGGTTGCGCTTTCTGTTGCAAGGATTCTGTTGAGCCCCACGAGTTGAAAGACTGTGGTGTTGGGGCCACCGGAGACGTTCTTTGCAACATCTGCAATACCGACGCATCCCTTCGTCACATCGCCCAAGTCCCAGCCAAGATCAACTAGAGAAGGCATCTATCACACATGACCAAGTTCACCATCGGTTGCGATCCTGAGTTCTTCCTGATCGACACCGTGAACGGCGCGTACCGCTCGGCTCACGACCTTGTGCCGGGCACCAAGGAGCAGCCCCACATCCTCAAGCACGGCGCTGTGCAGGTTGATGGCACCGCTGTCGAGTTCAACACCGACCCGGCCTCTTCCGAGGACGAGTTCGTTCACAACGTCAAGGAAGTCATGGAGCAGGTTCGTGCCATGATCCCGGAGCGTTATATGTTCCACCTTGCTCCGTATGTGCAGTACCAGAAGGCGTACTTCTCCAAGCTCCCTCGCCAAGCCATCGAGCTGGGCTGCAACCCGGACTATTCGGCGTACACGTTCGACAAGAACCCGTCCCCGAATGCCGAGCAGACCATCCGCACGGCGTCTGGGCACGTCCACATCGGCTGGGCTCGTGTGACTGACGAGGTTGACCGTGACCACCTGCTCCTGTGTGGGCGTCTGGCGCGCAACCTTGACGTGACCTTGGGCATCCCCTCCCTCGAATGGGACCGCGATCCTATCCGTCGTCAGCTCTACGGCAAGGCTGGGGCGTATCGTCCGAAGCCCTACGGCATCGAGTACCGTACCCTGAGCAACGCGTGGCTCAACTCTGAGAAGACCATGCGCCGCGTGTACAGGGGTGCTATCGAGGGTGCCGAGGACTTCTTCAACAACGGCCCCAAGTGCCAGTTCATGCAGCTCCGCGCTGAAGATGTCCAACGCCGCATCAACGGCTAGAAAGGTAGAAACCTGTGGTTTCTGTTATCGAAAAGTACGTCTCTGGTAACGCCAAAGACGCGCAAGAGAAGATCAACAATTGCCTTGCTCTCTACAAGGGCGAGTGGGTCTACATCCGCCAATACGTGGGAGGCAGGGCTGGTGAAGTGCTGGCTGACGTGCAGTACATTGACCCCAAATACGGCGGGCGGCGTGACCACGTCAACCTTGCCAAGACCAAGGAAGAGGACTTCAGTCTTGGTCCGTATCCTCTTGGGTTCATTCGCCACAGGAACGCGTTGTACTACACAGCCCGTGCCCCCGTTCGCAAGAACAGGTTTGGTCTTCGCGACGACAATATGTCGTGGACCTTGGTCTCGGCTGAGCCGACTGTTCAACCTGATGGTCGTCTTCGTGGTCCCGGCCTGACTGAAGCTTGGCAAGGTGGGTCCCTCTTTCCTCTCCTGATCGGGGACTTCAACCCTGAACAGCGTATCAAGGAGATTGCAGCCGGGGAGACGTACTTTGCCCCGATTGCTCG